>Ga0210057_1000634_pt1 | contig 57440 bp, 78 predicted proteins | sample CryGeyCG2114_010_2_FD_183968 | JGI IMG/M metagenome (GOLD analysis project Ga0210057, IMG submission 183968) | Groundwater microbial communities from aquifer - Crystal Geyser CG10_big_fil_rev_8/21/14_0.10 (SPAdes) (version 2) | ecosystem: Environmental > Aquatic > Deep subsurface > Groundwater ...
GAAATAATCGTCATGACTCCAAAGGGTTCGGAGATACTTAAAGAAAAATACGGCTTAACCGTGCCGATTCGTGTCATCCCGCACGGAATTCCCTCGGTCTCGTTTGAAAACCAGAGCGGAGCCAAGAAAAGACTTGGTTATGAGAATAAAACTGTGCTTCTGTCTTTTGGGATGATGAGTGTGAACAAATCTTATGAGCATGTTATAAACGCCTTGCCACAAGTCGTGAAGAGATATCCGAATCTTGTTTATATCATCGTCGGGGCGACGCACCCAAACATAAGAAAACACGAGGGTGAGAAATACAGAAATTCTTTAATAGCGAGAGTAAAAAAACTCGGTCTGGAAAAACACGTGAAATTCTACAACAGATATGTTGAGCTGAATGAAATAGTTCACTTCCTAAAAGCGTGTGATGTATATGTTTGTTCCTCTTCAACACCCGAGCAGATAACTTCCGGGACTTTGGCTTACGCGATGGGATGTGGTCGGGCGGTTGTGTCAACTCCGTTTCTTCACGCACAGGATTTAGTCGGAGAGGGCAGAGGAGTTTTGGTTGATAAGTTCAGAAACTCTAAAGCGATGAAAAATGCTTTGCTGAACATTTTGTCTGACAGAAGGAAAGTGAGAGAAATGGAAATGAGCAACTACGAGTTCACGAGAAAGATGACCTGGCCGAATGTCGCGTTGGCTTACGGTGAGATAATCAGGAAACACATAAAAGTTCCGGATGTTTTCTTTGAGAAACTTCCTGAGATTAACGTGTCGCATGTTGTAAGGATGACTGATAATTTTGGAATGGTGCAGTTCGCCAAATACGCGAGCCCTGACTGGAAGTCGGGATACGCCCTAGACGACAATGCGAGGGCTTTGGTTGTGGCTACGGAGCTTTATTCAAAGTTTAGAACACCGTCGCTGTTAGAACTTATCAGTACTTATCTTAGTTATTTGAGGTATGTTCAGGATGAAGACGGAAGGTTTTTCAGTCTTGTTTCCAAAGATAAAAAAATAAAAAGTAAAAAATGGAGTGAAGACTCGCAGGGAAGAGCAATAGAGACTGTTGGTTATTTGTCTTCTGTTCAGGCAATCCCAAACGAGATAAAAAAGGAGGCGAGAGAAATGGTTCACAAGTCCCTGCCAATTTTGAGTGAAATTCATGCGCCAAGAGCCCTGTCTTCTATGATAAAGGGGCTCTACTTTTTCAACAAGGAAAATTATTCTGAAGAGATAATTGAGATAATATCTAAATTTGCCAACGAGCTTGTCGGAATGTTTGAAAGTAATTCCGACGTGAACTGGCAATGGTTTGAGAAAGAACTGACTTATGTTAACAGCAAGATGTGCGAGTCTTTGTTTTATGCTTACATGGTTACGCGGACAGAGAAGTATCTCGATGTCGCGGTCAAGTCTTTGGACTTTTTGATTTCCAAAACTTTTGAAAAGGGTGTGTTCGTTCCAATCGGGCAGAACGGATGGTTTAAGAAAAATGGGGAGAGAGCTTACTTTGACCAACAGCCGGTTGATACGACTTCAATGCTGAAGGCACTGACTTTGGCTTACAAAGTTACGAGAAAAACAGAGTACGAGAAAAAAGCTTTGGCGACTTTTCAATGGTTCTTTGGTAAAAACACATTGAAGCAGATTGTTTACGACGAGAGAACGGGCGGTTGTTTTGACGGTTTTGACAAAAACGCGGCTAATTTGAATCAGGGCGCGGAGTCAACACTGGCTTATTTGAGCGCGAGATTGGAAGTCGAAAACTTGGCTTAGTTTAATTTATAGGTTATCTTTTTCAAAAGATTCCGCGATGATTGGCAGAGAGGGTTGTTCAATAGATTTTTTATCAATAACATGCTCTTGTATCAGGTCAGCCATTCTTTTAGCGGTAACTCTGTAATGGAATTTCTCAAGTGCGTGGGCGGCGGCGACTTTGCCCATTTCTTCTCTTAACTCATCGTCCCGCAGCAACTTCAAAGTGCAATCAGCCAACTGGTCTATTCTTGCGCGGTAGGCGAAAGTTTTCGGAATCGGAAATTCTTTCTGGTGCTGTGTTTCAAAACCCATCCATGGGTAAACCCATTCTTTGTCAAGTTTAACCTCGTAATCAACATCTACAAGAAAACCCGTTTTTCCGTGTAAAACAGTATCTCTTGGTCCGCCGGCATTAATCGATATAACCGGTTTGCCACAGGCCTGCGCCTCAACCTGAATCATCCCGAAACCTTCCAGTCTCGACGGTGCGGCGTAAACATCGCAGGCGTTCAGTAAGATATTGATAAATTCCGGAGAGAATTTTCCTGAAAGATAAGTTATTTTTTCATCCAAACCGAGCTTGTCTATTATCGCGCGTTCTTCTCTTCCGTGGTCGTCAGTTGAGAAAGAATCCCAGACTTTCAGCACATATTTCCATTTTGGAAACTTGCTATCTATTTTAGATATTGCCTGAAGCATTTCCTGCGCGCCCTTGCTCGTCGCGTCTCCACCAATCGTTAAAATCATTTTCTCGTCATCCTGAATGTCAAGGAGTCTGCGCAGCTCTCTTACTTTTTCATCCGTTTTAGGAATTGGATGGAACGTTTTTGGGTCAAAACCGATTGGGCAGACATGGATATTTTCTCCTTTAACTCCGTCTCTTATGTAAGTTTGCTTCACCCAGTTGCTTGTCGCGACAATCAAAGGCAGGGAGTTGAGAGTGTCGTGGTAGTTTGCAACCCAACCATCTGCGTTGAACCACGGAACCGGATGCATTTTGTATTCTTGAGGGTCGTGAATCAGTCCGGGAGTGTCCGCCCAGAAACCAACTCCGATAACAGCGTCCGGCTTGTGAGTCAGATAATGCCATTCTTTTTGTATTCCGTTTTCCCTGTCGCAGGGCAGAACATCTACGCCGTTTTCTTTCAGACCTTTAGCAAGAAGATAGCCCTGCATACTAACTCCGTCCGGTTCGGGAGGATGAGGATATAAAACAAGAGCTTTCATTTTAAATTAAAGACCTCCGTTTGCTGACAGTAAGATGCGTCAATTCCGTCAGGAGCAAAACCATAAAGGTCTCGCATCACGCTTATTTTTTCCGCAAACTCTCTTTTTGTCAAGACATTTACCAAATCTCCGTCGCTTGGAGAGGAGATTTTTCCGTCGTTATTCTTGATTGAAAAAAAGAAAAGTTTCTTGCAAGATAAAGTTTTTTTTCTAGTTAGATTCTTGACAGCTTTGTGCGTGTCCACATGTCTCGGGTGCCCGTACTCTCCGTTCTCACCGTGCGTAAAGATATAATCGTATCTTTTTTGCTTCAGAGCAGAAAGAATTTTCTCCTCCACTTCTTTTTGTGAGATATGTCTGTCAGTCTCGTCGTCTAAATCTTCTATGACTGGCGAAGCTTTATAGAAACCGCACACTTTCCTGAACTTTGGAGCCCTGTTTTCATCGTTCTTTCTGCAAAGAGACAGAATCGTCCATTTCCATTCGGAGTTTTTTGAGATTGTGCCACCCATCCAAATTGTTTCGTCGTCGGGGTGAGCAACAATGCAAAGCGCGGTGATTTTTTCAGTCATTTTCTTTTCGTAAACTTCTTTTTATTGGATTTGTTTTTATTTAAGTTTTATTGCGGCTTGTTTGTCTAGGATAAATAGCGCGTTTTCGTGCATCCGCAGAGCGCTTGCCGGAACCTGCGTTGTTGGGGAATAGAGAATTGCTCTTGCCACCGCTTCAGCTTTGTGTTTACCGAATGCTAAAAGAATTATTTTTTTCGCGCGGAGGATGGTTTTAATCCCCATTGTTAAAGCTCTTGGCGGAGATTTGTTCAGCCTGATAGTCTGGGAAGACAAGCGGACAGCACGTGTCTTGCTTTTGAAAGACGAGCCCGGCTCGTTGAACGCAATGTGCCCTTTCCTTCCGATTCCTAAAACCTGCAAATCTATCCTTGTTTTTGAAAGAAGCGTTTCGTAGCGGGAACATTCTCGTGAAATGCTTTCGGAATTTGAGTCAAGAAAATTAATGTTCTTTTCTTTAATGTTTGTTTTGTTAAATAATTTTTTATCCATAAAATTACGAAAAGATTTTGAACTTTTTGCTTTAAGATATTCGTCAAGATTAAATGTTTTTATTTTAGAGAAGTTTGGTTTTTTTGAGACAAGAGATTTGTATAACGGAATCATCGTTCTGCCCGTCGCCAGACCCAACGCACTTGAAGGTTTTGATTTTATCTGGCGGGCGATTAAGTCTGCAGCATAGCTCACGGCTTGTTTTTTTGTCGGAAAGATTAGAACTTTTGGAGAGGTTTTCATTTCCTAAAGAAGAGTAAGAGATTTAAATAAATTGTGAATTACGGAGTTGTTGGCGCAGGAGCGATTTCATTGTCTGGTGGCGTAATCGTTTCAATTTCACAGACAGAACTGCATCCGTCACCGTCAATCAAATTACCGTCGTCGCAGACTTCGACTCCTTCAACGAGAATTCCATCTCCGCATTCTGTCGCACATAGCCCCAGGCTATCACCATGCTCCAGATGAGCCTTTACGGAAGGAACTGCTACACTAATACCTCTCCTCTTGCTAACATCTCCATCGGGAATATGGCAGATGTCGGTTTTGTCCTGACCAACCACTAAAAAGGCCCACCAGGGTCTGTTAGTCTGAATAACCTCTCCCGTCTCCGTGTCTATAAGAGTTTCTAAATCAACTTCGGTATTAAAGAGTCCCAGGAATTTTCCCGGGTTGTTTGTTCTTGCGGAGAAAACAGCTCTTCTCTCGTCTCCGTCAATAAATTCTGACAATTCGATTTTTATCCCGCCCGCTTTGAGTTCTTCCAACGCTATAACCATCGCTTCGTCTGGCAAAACAAGGATATCCTGTTCGATTCCGGTTGACAACTTTGCTTTAAGTCTAGACTGTTCTCCTCTCTGCTCTTCCCTGACGGTTAATTTAGTTGTTACTTCTGTTCCTTTCACTTGTATTGAGTTAGTGACTCTTTCTCTGCCCTCTCTCATCTCAGATTTAGTTTTCAAGGTAACTTCCGTCCCGTCTGGTCTTGTAATTTTTCTTTTTTCAATTGTTTCCTCCCTTCCGTCTTTTATCTTCGTTTCGGTTCTTACCTCAATTTTATTTCCGTTTTCGTCTATTATTTTCGTTCTTTTTCTGTCAGAGTTGCTACTTCCTGAATTGCCGTCATCGTCGTCATCTGAGTTGCTGTCGTCATCTTCGGAATTGTCGTTGCTATCGGAACTACCGGAGTTGCTTCTATCAGAATCGCTCTCTGAATTACTACCGCTCCCGGAATTGTCAGAAGATCCGCTGTTATCGTCATCATCATCTGCCAGAACAATACCAACATTTGAAATCAGACTTATCATTAAAAAAAGAGCCAGCAAAATCACCGCTATGCTTTTCATCGCCATCGTTTATTATGGAAATGAGATTATTTAAATTCTTGTTTGATGGGCTTTAAACCTCGGGTTTCACAATTTAATTTCAAGAAATGAGTGCCCAGACTGCCTGGCGAGTCGCTCTCTATTGAATTGTTCTTTAACAGAAAGGTCGAAAATGTTAAAGAGAGAATTGTCAGCGAGAAAGAGTTGGATGAGGCAATCAGAGAATGTGGATATGAAAATCCTCCATAAAAAAATACCTGCAGTCGGGGTCGAATCTCCGTTCGGAAGAAGCAGGTTTAATGATGCCGGTACAGAGAGCATAGTCAATTCGATTGTTGGACTCGCGACTGCTCTTGGCTACGCACGGGGAAAGAATCTGATAGTTGAATTATATAATTAAACGAAGACAATAATTTTTATTAACAGTGTTATGTTGGGAAATACGATGAGAAAGATTATCACAACACTCACGACTCTCTCGCTTTTTGTAGCCGGTTGCGGAAGTCGTGGTGGAATGAAGCGGTCTTTGGAACACAGCCAAGCTTATCAGCTTACAGAAAGCGTAATAGGAAGAGTAAATATTCCTAACGATTCTTTCAGTTATATACAAAAACATATAGCATATGTTAAAGACCCCTATGACGAAGTAATTCAGGATGATTGGAGAAGTCTCGAATGGACATTAGAACATGGTCTTGGTGATTGCGACGATTTCTCTATCGCGTCGGCTGGTATGTTACAGGACAATGGCTATCCTCCGAAAATCCTTTTTTTGGGTGGAAACCCGACAGGTTTCGGTGCGAAGCACACGGTGCACCTGATAGTTGATGAAAACGGAGAGTTCGGCTCAGTTGGTTTGGAAGACGAGGACACGAAGTCTATAGAAAGATTTTCCACAATTGACGATCTGATAAAATCTTGGTGTCCGGGAAATTGTTTTAGCAAATACGCGATAATAGATTTGTCCAAGATAGAGGATCTTGATTATATTCATAGCCGGGAAAATCTCTGGCCTAAGATTGTCAAGCCGTTGCTCCCATTAAAGTGGACTTATGTGAAATAGGGCTTAACGAGTGTGAGTTAGGAAATCTGGAGTTTTTCTCTTACCAAGATTTTCTATAAATATTCGGAAATTTCTGCTGGGAAATTTTCGAAGTTATCCAATATTAACTCCCGAAAATTTAACACTCTCAATCACCGAAAGTTTTGTCGCAAAACAAGGAGTTGCCTAATTTGTAAACTACCCCGCCCTAAAGGGCTGGGCGTTGTCGCTTAAAATTCAACCAAAGTCTTTTGATTTCAAGTAGCGAGCTAAATCAAACTCGTAGCTTTATTATTTCGCAAGAATAAATAGTTTCGCCAGCTCGCCCAATTCGGCAATTCAGCTACGGATTAAAATCCGCAAGGGTTCTTGCCTGGGCTAGCCCCTAAAATTCCGGAAGATAGTTGCTGTAAGTTCTCGGAAATTTGTCCTTGACAAATTTCTCGACATTATCACATAATAATTTTACAAATTACTTTGAAACCTTGCCTCCAGCAAATGCGATACTGCAACCACCAAAAGTTTTATATACCCATAAAATTAAAACATAAAATAAATGGCAAAAGAAAAACCAGTAATTAATGTCGCGTTTGTAGGTCATGTGGACCATGGAAAGTCTACCACAATCGGACACCTAATGTTCAAAGCAGGAAGACTTCCACAGCAGCAGCTGGATAAGTTGAAAGCAGAAGCTGTAAAGCACGGCAAACCGGGATTTGAATTCGCTTACTACATGGACAAGTTCAAGGAAGAAAGAGAAAGAGGAGTTACAATTGACCTTTCTTACGAAAAATTAATGACAAACAAGTTTCAGGTAACAATCATTGACGCTCCTGGACACAGAGACTTCGTCAAGAACATGATTACCGGAGCATCACAGGCGGACTCCGCATTCCTTGTCGTCGCAGCCGGAAAAAGTGCAGGTGTTCAACCGCAGACAAAAGAACACGTCTGGTTGCTGAAAACGATGGGCGTTGCCGACATCTCGGTTCTTGTGAACAAGATGGACACAGTGGACTACAAAGAAGAAGAGTATAAACAAATCAAAGAAGATGTATCAAATGTAATTAAGCAGGCAGGTTACAAGCCGGATGAAATAAACTTCATTCCCTGTTCTGGTTTTAAAGGAGACAATCTTTCAGAGAAGTCAGACAAGTTGTCTTGGTACAAAGGTCCGACTGTCTTAGAACAGTTTGACTTATTCAAACTGCCTGAAAAACCAACGCAACTTCCATTAAGGATGCCAATTCAGGACGCTTACGAAATCAAAGGAATCGGCACAGTTCCCGTCGGCAAAATTGAAACCGGAGTTATGAAGCCGGGACAGAAAGTAATAATTCTTCCGGGTAGAACCGGAAAAGGTGTTCCTGCGGAAGTAAAGACTGTTGAAATGCACCACGAAGCTTTGTCGAGCGCGGAGCCGGGCGATAACGTCGGAGTTAACCTGCGAGGCGTAGGCAAGAAAGATGTCGCACGAGGTGATGTTATCTGTGACGCGGCGAATCCTCCTAAAGTAGTTGAGGAATTCACGGCACAAATTGCAGTTATCTCTCATCCAACTGTAATAGCAAAAGGATACACTCCGGTTTTCCATGTTCACACGGCTCAGGTGCCTTGTCAGTTCGTTGAGTTGATAGAAGTTACGAGAGGGGGGCAGGTAACAGCAAACCCAGACTTTCTGAAAAACGGAGATGTTGCAAAAGTCAAAATCAAGCCAATTGGAAACCTTGTTTTGGAAACACAGTCGGAAAACCCTCACATGAGCCGTTTTGCAATTAGAGACGCTGGTGCGACAGTTGCCGCTGGCGTTTGCATTGAGCTTAAAGGCAAGGCTTAATTCTTAAAAAATTGAATTGTCCCCTATATAAAATCCAAAAGATTACAGTTTGTTGGAATCGCGATTAAGAGAAGTGGCAATCTCTCCAAAAAATTATCCTCTGGAATGAAATGACGAACTGAGAAATTTTTGGGAGCTGGATTGACATTTGTGTTAATTTCTGGTTTTCAAAAAGAAAATTTCCGTAAGGAAAAAGAAATTATCTCTTAATCTGCTGTTGGTTGACCGAACTCTGAAAGAGTGAGGCACGAGTGGAGCAAGAAGCGACCTCGTGAGTTTTAATTTTTCTTTCAGGGCGGGGGGCGAGCATCTTTGCTCTTGACTAATTAAAATGGGAATAACAAGAGTGAAGTGCGAGTTGGAGGTGGAAGCGACGACCAATAAATAAAAGAGATTGCCCGCCCGCTTTTTGTTTCTTTTTTCTAAAAAGAACATCTTTATTTAGAATTTGAATCAATTATTTCTTTAACTTTATTCACAAAACCTATTGCTTTCTTTTGCAAAATTTCTGCTTCTTTTTCATCAAATAAAATTTTTGTTGAATAACTTGCTTTTTTCCTCTCTGCTTTTGCTTCAATATAATAAAGGACTTCTTCTTTTTCAATTGTAGTCTTACTAACCATTTCTATCTCTTCTTTATTTAACTGTTTTTGATAAAATTCCTTAATCAAAATCAACAAAGTAGCTAAATGGTCTTTTGTTGAATATCCTTTCAAAGCACATAAAGCTAAAGAAGCATGATAAATAGAATAATAAGCACTTACAATAGCCCAGTCATTAAACTTTTTCAATTCCAAGGTTTTCATAACAAATTTTAGATTATGGTCTGCCTTGTTCATATGTCCTTCAACAAGCTCTTTTATTTCGGTTTCTGCTTTAATTTTCTTAGATTTCAAGTATTTTTCAAAATCATTCTGTCTTCTTTCTGTATTCTCAAGCCATATCTCCCAAATTTCTTTAGCCATTTAGCACCTCTTGATAAAATTTATCATTTCCTGTAATAGGAAACCCTGTTTTAATTGCGTGAGTTATAACTTTATCTTTTTCTCTTAATATCTGTTCTTTAAAATAATCAAAATCGATTATAAAGGTTTGTATTTTGACCCCTGTAACTGCTTCTATCTCTTTTTTTAATTTTGAATCTTCTAGTTCTTTTTTATTATAAATTAAGAGCAAGTCTATATCACTATTCCTATCGAATGTTCCCTTTGCAGTAGAACCAAAAATAAGAGCAATTAGAGGCTTAACTTGGATATTGTCAAAAAACTCATTTATTGCTCTTTTTCTTTCAGAAGGAAGTTCATTAAATCTTCTATAATCAAAATAAGAGAAAATTGCATAAATCAAAGGATTTTTCGAGTTTGTTTTATAAAAAGTATTTCCTATCTTCTTAGTTGAGATAACTATATCCAAATTCTGAAGATTAGCAAGATGTTTTAAGGTAGTATTTTGAGTAAGCTTCGTCTCCCTAAGTATTTCGCTGAAATAAAGTTCTTTCTTTCTATTTCTATAAAAACATTCAAGTATTTTTTCTTTTCCTTTGTTAAATAATTTATGGTTCATTTTAAGTACAATATTGTACATTTATTGTACTATTTAAATGCTTGTATAAGCGGGGGCGGAGGTGGAAGCCGAAGCCATCGTATAGGAGAGATTGCCCGCCAGCTTTTTGTTTCTTTTTTTTAAAAAGAAAATGGGGGGTTCTTATTTTGCTTCTTTTTTTAAAAGAAGGATTTTAGAATTAGTTTATTTCTTATTTTTTATGTCTTTCACAGTATTTACATATTTGTCTAAAGAATCGCTTGGCTTTCCATAAATTCCTACACAATTACCTTGACAAACATCTATTTGTGCTTGTAAGTCATATGTTCCTTCACACACTTGATTGCATTCATCGACGGTATAATCAAAAGATTTAGACCAAACATCTAAAGTATTTGAAACATTTTGTTGTTGGTTATTTTCTAAAGGAAGAGTATTCTGAGATTCGCTGATGTTCGAACTATTATCTCCAAAAATAATTGTCAAAACAATTAACCCTAAAATAAGTATTGCCCACCAACGTTTATACCATAATTTTTTCTTTTTTTGTTCAGCCATAATAAGATAATAAGAAAACTTCTTTATAAACTCTTTGCTAATAGATTGTTGAATTTGCTTCTTAAATTTCTTCGTATATAGACTGCTATGGAAATGCTAAAATCAATAGGTTTTATAAAAAGAGGAAAAAATCGTAAAGAAATTTTTATGAATTTAGATAAACCTATGATGCCCTCTGAATTAGTTCTGAAAATTTACAAAAGCAAAAGCAACACTTATTTTAATTTGGTTTCTCGTGCATTGGCGGAATTGAAAGAAAAAAAATTAGTTGAAGTTGTAAATCCAGAAGAAAGAACAGGAAGGATTTACAAAAGAACAAAAGAAGGTCAAAAGATTGCAAAGGAATTATTAGATTAATTTTTGATATTATTTTTACAAAAGACTTCAAATAAATTCTTTATTGTCCTAAATAGCTTCTCATGAAATTCTTTATATTTATCCATATTATCTCCTGAGTAAAAATAGTTTGTTAAATATCCTATTTTTCGTCCATTTTTATTTATATTTTCTCTTCCATGTACAAATTTAGATAATTTTTGATAAAATATTTTTATTTCTTCCGTAATTATTTCGTCCCTATTTTGTTCATTCAACTTAGCATAAATCTTTTCGGTGTTTGGATATTGCCCTTCTCCACTTTTCCATTTAAGAAAGATATTATTTTCTTTATTTAAGGTTCCATTCAAATAAAGATTTTCTTCAGATTCTAAATAAAAATAGAGGTGTGTTAAAAAAATATCTAAACAATTTCTTAATAGTGAAACAGCAGGATTATAAAATCCATTATATGCTAAAAAAATTGATGATTCCTCACATTGAATTATTTCAAAAAAAGAATTTGATAAAATAGAGGATTTCAATTCCACATAATTATCTTGATTAGTTTTTGTTTTTAATTCATCGAAAAAATTTAACATAGGAGAAAGTTTGTAATGTAAAAAAGTTTCATTATAATTTAAATCTCCAACTTTCTTAAGTCTATTTATTTGATAATCTGTAGTTCTTTCTATCTTTTTCTTTTCTTCTTCCATGAAAAGAAGTAAATTGTTTTGTTTATATATTAATTCTAGGCGAAGCCGAACAAATTATCCGAAGGATTAGGAACTCCCCCTAAATAAATAGAAAAATTTGCGTGAGCTTTGCGAACCTCTTAACCTTTGTTAGACGAAATTTTAATTTCGTGAGTTTCCTCTTGGTCGGTTAAGAGAAGTTTTTCTCTTTTTCCGAAGGGAAAAGCTATCTGTTGCGAAGCAACTGCGGGCAATCTCTCACCATCTTGGGTGGGAAAGAAAGAAAAATTAAAATTTGGGCGAAGCCAAGCAACAGGAAGCCATTAGATTCTGGTTATTTCTGGCTCATAGAGACAAGGTGATAAACTCTCAACATCTCTTATCAATTTTATCCAGAATAAAACCAACTCTTTCATCAACATTCATGACTGGAACAAAAACGGGCTTATATCCTAAAGACCTGTATTCTTCAACCAAGGCATTATGAATTTTCTGTGCCTCTTCCTCATCGGATTCAATTCTCACGTCGTTTTTCACAAAAGGAAGTCTGTCTAAAATAAAAATTTTATCGTATCTCCTTTTTACTTTAATTTTTACAGGAACCCTATCCAAAAGAATTTTTGAATAAATCTGACAATCTATAACAGAACGGTCCATAAAAACATCTTCCTCACCTAACGCATTTTCTCTCTCAGTCTGCCTCCGAAAAATCTCAACCTGCTTTTTTTTGTAGCTCCAGTCAGGAAATTCCCGCAAAACCTCCTTCGCCGTTTCAGCTAAAACGTTAAAACCCTTTTCTTTCAAATGTTCTATGACCGAAGTTTTTCCACATGAAGCACCGCCGGTTAAAACGTAAATCATAAATTAATAATCCTTCGGAACTATAAAAAAGTTATTACGATTTCTTAAACTTTGTAACTTCGGGAAGCATATCGGCGTGTCCAAGCAGAGTCGCTCTGCAGCAATACCTCGTCAAGCCGACGTCATCAAGAACTTTGCCAGCGTCCTCGCCAGATTCAACTCGCTTGTGGTATTCTTCCCAAAGATGCCCAATCGGCTTCCCGCACCCCATACACCTTACTGGAATTATCATACTATCATGTTAAAATTATGTTATTTAAAACTTGCTGTTTATGGGGTGTTAAATTTTTAGAGTTAATATTGGATAACGTCGGGAAATTTCCGAATATTTATAGAAAAGCTTGGTAAGAGAAAAACTCCCGACTTTCCAACACATACGCCGTTTATCAAAACTTTCTGGCTTCGTAGTTCTTCCCGTTAAAATTAATCTCTTTGCACTTATCAAGAACACCATCTCTAATTTCATCACAAATAAAGCATGACAACTTCTTCTTCCTGATAAATTCCAACAGTCTGCTTATCTCACTCACTGCATCCGATTTGTTTTTAGCGAACAGTCTGCAGGCAGAGTTAATCTTTGGACCTAACTCCTTCGGCAATTTAATCTTAGAAGCTCGCTTGCCCTTCAAATACTGAGATATGGCTGCCTTGCTAACTCCGAGTATCTCTCCGACCCTACTATAAGAAATTCCATACTCTTCTATCAGGCACCTGGAAACCTCTTTCCGAATAGCGGGAATAATATACCACGCCTCTATCTCCTGCGGTAAGTAGTGCATAGTTAACAAGCGTTAACAATATATAAAAATCTTTGTGTTCGGTTATATCGTTAACAAATCGTCGTGCAACTCATTTTTGGATAAAACATATGGTTAGCAAATTGAGCAACTGATAAAAAACAGTTATTCAATAAGTTTAAATTCTCTCCATGCAATCTATCAAAATGAAAAAAGAGGAAATCTTCCGCCACTACAGAAAAAAAGAAAATTAATTATAGCAATATCAATTTTCATTATTGTCCTTTTTATTATTTTTAAGAACACGTCCTTTCTAATCCGTTCTCTCTCTGTGGTGGGCATGCTCGGCACTTTTTATCTTTTGGACCATTTGTTCAATTTAAAATTTCGCCCAAAACATTACATCTTCGCTATAGCAATTACATTCGCGGGGATTCTGCTAAGCCCGCTATACTTTCTTTACACACAATACGACAAGATTCTTCATTTCATCTTGCCAATCCTTTTTGGGTCAATAGTTTTTCATATGGTAAGCAAACTTAACATTGAAAAGAAGTGGAAATTAACCTTTGTTTTTTTTATCATAATCGGAGCGATTGGTTTGCATGAAATTGGAGAGTATCTTTTGGACAGCTTCTTTGATTTGAAACTTCAGGGGGTTTTTCTTAGAAACCTGCAAGGTTTAGAGAAATATGAAATTTTGCTGGACAGAAACGATGATACAATGATTGATATGTCAATCGGACTTCTTGGTGCTGTCTCTTACATAATCTTTCTGGTGCTGCGTCAAAATCCTCCTCTAAAGAAAAAATCAATCGTCAAACACAGCCACCCAAAACGTTCAATTCTTCAACACTCTTAAAACCATAATAAACCTCTCCGTTAATATACCATGCGGGAACCTCTCTTACATTCGGACAATCAATTTTACCTAATCCGCAATCGATCTTCCTTATTCCGGAAAAACCTCTGCCAAACTCTCTCTCTTGCTTTTCACAATCAACACAATCAAAAGAAAAATAAAACTCTGTATCTTTATTGTTCAGGCACGAGGTCAGTCGCGTGGAAGCGTCTTCTCCCTTGAAATAACCTGTCACAATTGAAAACCAATTTGTAAATGAATACAAACCCGCGACCAACACAATCACGACGGCGAAAGTAATTAGCACCTTCCACTTTTTTTCCATTCCAGAACAAGTAGCCAAACATTTATAAAATCATCTTCCTAAATGTTGAAATGGTGTTCGGGTGGATAATCGGAATAGTCATTATTTTAGTGGTAATTTTTGTTTATTACTATAACCGCTTCGTTGTATTAGGAAACAGGATAGACAATTCTTTATCACAAATTGATGTTCAATTAAGGAAAAGAGCAGACTTGGTTCCTAACTTGATAAAAACAGTCAAGGGCTACGCGAAACACGAAGAAAAAATAATGAAGAGTGTGACGGATGCCCGCAAGTCCTTGCTTTCCGCAACAACAATTCCCGATAAAATGAAAGCCGGCAACCAACTCCAATCTGCTTTGAAGTCAATTTTTGCTCTGGCAGAAAACTATCCGCAGTTAAGAGCAAACGAAAACTTTCTGCACTTACAAAAAGAACTTGCGGCGATTGAGGACAAAGTTGCTTATGCCCGTCAGTTTTACAACGACTCAATCCTGTCTTATAACAATGCGACAAAAGTCTTTCCCGGCATCTTTTTCGCTGGGTTGTATCGTGCTAGGGAAAAAGAATACCTGAAAATTCCCGTTGAAGCAAGAGCCGTTCCAACAGTTGATTTCTAACATATCAATTCTTAAAAATCCCGGAAATCAATAATTTCATGACAAACGCCTACGAGGAAGTAGATATCTCTCCATGTCCAACAAGATTTAACGGCGAGGACAGAAGGAAATTCTTGGTTCCGACATATAGCGGTCGCATCGTCAAAGTTATAGACCAAACTCACTTAATTGGCTGGATAAAGGGCAGGTTAAGAGTAAACTTATTAGACGAAGATTACGACGAAGAGTATTACAAATTAGAAAGAAAAGGTAAGGAAAGCCTAAGACTAAAATACACGAATTTGAAAAAGCTTCAGGTTTCTCGTGAATTAGAAAGGGCAGTTTTGTCGCAAAATCGGGAGTTGCCTAATTTCTAAAATTCCAGAAGATAGTTGCTGTAATTCCTCGGCATTATCACATAATAGTTTTACAGATTATTTTGAGACCTTGCCTCCCGCAAACTTGACAATAGAAAAGGGCGGGCGTGTTAGAAAGTCGGGAGTTTTTCTCTTACCAGAATTTTCATAACAAACATTAAAATATTCGGAAATTTCTCGAGGACAAATTTCTCGACGTTATCATAATAACTATAAATCTGCCTTAAGCAATACCAACTCCCGAAAACTTAACACCTCCGAAAAGGGCAAATTTTAAATACTTTCTTTGACAGCTTCTACAATGAGATTCCTGCAGTTATCGGCTATTTTGTTTATCTTGTTAATGCTGACCTCAATCCCCGTCTATGCAGCCGGCTCCTCGACAGGTGCAAATACCGATAGAGATTCAACCTCTGATACCTCGGAGGATGTGGAAGGAAGGGCGGAGGTTTCCGGCAGATTAGCTGTTGCAAGAACAAGAATAGAAGAAATCAGGGATGCTGTTAGCGTGAAAAGGACGGAGTTAAGGAGAGAATTTTCAGAAACAAATTGTGAGGATGAAGAATCTTTAACCAGACTGCAAAGAATCCGCTGTCGCATTGCGCAAGGAAAAGATTACATTGCTCCAGAAAACACGATTCCTGAAGCGTGCAGAAGGCTTTCCGATGGTGAAACAGACAAAAAAGTAAACCCGGTCGCCTGCATCGCGTTGTATAAAAAACTTAATTCAGACGGTTGCTATGATTTAGGGGGACGGGACAGAGTCGTATGCCTCAAAAAAGCCGCTGGGATTGTCAAAGACAAATTATCTGATGAGCCCTTATCTGAGAGACCCGCAAAAGCCAGAAAATATTTAGTAACCTTGCTTTACGACTTGCAGGAAAGAATTGAAAGCTTGATTGAAGAGGACAAGCTCTCTCCAGAAGACGGCGCAGTTTTGATAGATAAAATTGTTGAAATCAAAGAGAGCATTATGGGCGGTGCGACAAGAGTAGAGGTAAAAAGAATGTTACAGGAATTAAGAACAGAGTGGAGATCTTTAGTTTCAGAGGCGGAGAGCATCAAGGAGGAAAAAGATGAGTAAACTTATTTGGGTCGTTATAATCATAGCACTTCTGATAATCGGAGTGTTTTTCTTTTTCAATACAGAAAATGAAAATGATGACCCAGCAAACGCAGATACGACAGAACCTAGTGAAGCAACGATAGACGGCTCTCAAACCGTACCAACTACAACTCTTGACACCTCAGACGATGTTTTCAATGAAATGGATGATGCCTTGAACTCTTTAGAATAACTTTAATCTCTCGTGTTTTCTCAAAATAATTTTCAGTTAAGTTTCTAAATGCTTAAATTTTTGGCAAGTCAACGATAGCAATCTCCGTTCAGAGGGCGGAATTCAAAATCTTCAAAAAGAAAAACATTTTAATACACTCTTGCTTACGAAATGAAATGTCAGAACGAATATCTTTCCATGACCAAATCGCAGGCAACAAAAGAAAATCAATAGTCTTAATTTTAATAATTTTTCTGTTCTTCATCGTCCTCGGTTATGTCATCTCTCTCGCACTAGACCCGGGATTCTTTTTTATCATAATGATTCTCGCAACTCTGTTCTCTTTAACTTACATCTTAATCTCCTACTACAACTCAGATAAAATCGCTCTTGCTTCAGTAAAAGCAAAACTCGCGTCAAAAACCCAGCACAGAGATTTCTACAACGCGGCGGAATCCATGTCTATTGCTTCCGGAATGCCTATGCCAAAACTTTACGTAATGGAAAGTGAGCAAATCAACGGTTTCGCTTCGGGAAGAGACCCGAAAAACGCCGTTATTTGTATGACTACTGGTGCCTTGAAAAAGTTGGACAAACATGAGCTTGAAGGAGTGATAGCTCACGAAATGTCGCACATCGCGAACTACGACATTCGTTTCATGACTTTGACTGCAGTTCTCGTCGGTTTAATCTCAATCATCGCCCAGATTTACCTTCGCTCTCTATTTTTCTCCTCAATGTCCAGAGGAAACAGGCGAGATGGTCGTGCGGGAGCAGTTATATTAATCGCCTCAATTGTCGCGGCAATTCTCGCCCCGCTTTTCGCGCACCTTGTCTCTCTCGCAATTTCAAGAAAAAGAGAATTCACAGCAGATGCAACCGCTGTTAAGTTCATACGCTCTCCGACCGGGCTTACTAAAGCATTAAAAAAAATAAAAAGTGAAAACAGATTACCGGAAGACAAAAAATCTTTTTCGCAGGCAACCGCTCCGCTTTTCATCTCCGACCCCTTCAAGAAAAAAATCAAAGGCGCGTTTTCAACTCACCCATCTTTAGAAGAAAGAATCTCGCGGTTGGAAAGAATGTAGCAAGGTGGTGTCGCATTTGCGGGAGGCAAGGTCTCAAAATAATTTGTAAAATTATTATGTGATAATGTCGAGAAATTTGTCCTCGACAAATTTCCGAGACTTACAGCAACATCTTCCGGAATTTTAGAAATTGAGCAACTCCCGATTTTGCGACAAAGTTATGTAGCAAAGAACATTTAAACTCCTCTCAACTATCTTACTATAAAAATGAAAAACTTCAACGAACGCTGCTACGCAGTCCTAAAGAAAGTCCCGAAGGGTAAAGTTACTACTTACAAAGCTATCGCAAAAAAACTAAACTCAAAAGCTTATCGTGCGGTAGGAAATGCGATGAACAAAAACCCTTACGCTCCGCAAGTCCCGTGCCATCGCGTTATAAACTCTGATGGAAAACTCGGAGGCTTCGCCTCCGGAATAAAAAATAAAATCAAGCTTTTAAAAAGTGAAGGCGTTGAAGTAAAAGACAACACAGTGGACTTAAAAAAATTTGAGTTTAAACGGCTCTAGTTTTTTCGTCTATAGCGACATCCGGTACGCGTTTCCTATTCTCGCGCTTCAAAGGAGTCTTACTTCTCTCCTCCCTAAAACTTTCAAGACCTTTCTCAATTACTTCCAACATTCTCTCCCTACCAGCATCATCATAAAAATCGTCTCTAATCTCGTTTAGAACAGCGCCCATTGAGCTATATAGTTCGTCGGAAATTCTTTTATTTTCCTTAGAACTTTCATACAGCTTCAGAACTCTTCCGTAATCAATCCAGAAATACTTTTCGTCTTTCGCAATATCTCTCGTATTGCAACCAATAATTCCAAATAACATTCCCGTTGTGCATGCTAAAAGACTCCGCCGTAAATGCATAACAAAATGAAACTTCAAGACTTAAAAAACATTTAGTTACTCAACAATCTTGATTCCTCGCCAAAACGCGACGTGCCCCTTAATTTTCTTCGCCATATCCGACGGAGAAAGATAATACCAAGCCGCGTCCTTGTTAACTTCGCCGTCAACTACAACATCATAATAAGAAGCCTCACCTTTCCACGGGCAGGTCGTATGGGAATCACTCTTTTTTAGATATTTCTGATTGACATCTTTCATCGGGAAATAATAGTTATTCTCTAATTCTTCACTCTCGTCGCTTTCTGCAATCACTTTTCCTTTCCAGATTGCTTTAACCATTATACAACTCCGTTTCTGGATGGAACGCAAACCACGCAAACCAAAAATCTTCCTCTTTAACAATCTCATCACCAGTGTCTGTATTTGTAATCACGATTCTGCCGTCACTAATCTGTTCAACTTTGATATTAGCGCCATTCACTATATCTTCAATCACACCGGCTTTTTTAACATCTTCTTTTCTATACGCCTTGAAAGTTCCGTCGATATCAATTCCAACTATCGGTGTCTTGGCATGAATTCTGTTGTCTTTATTTTCAACTGGGAAGAACAGGAAGCTGTCTTCGTAATAATTCCCATAAGGGTCCCGTCCGTAGTTTCTGTTGAATCCTGTGTCCTGACTCAAAACTTCGGAATCAGGATGAGCACTCTTCCAATCTCTCCATACAACTGTGTCAATCGCAATCTCTTTCAGCTCCTGTCCGGTTAATTCTCCAACAATCGCCAACCCATCTATCTGCTGCCAATAAGTATCGGTTTCCTCGTCATACATAACCAAGTTAGAATTAAACAACTTCCCAGAAGTTCCAAACCTCGTAACTTTTCTTTCTTCGTCTACGACAACCGCCCGTTCATACGCAATTCCAGAGCCGCAAAGAGGACAGTAAGTTATCAGCAATTCATCTCCGGCAACAACATCGTTTGCAAGTTCATGGAAAACTAAAATCTGTAGAGGATAAACCCTTTTCACGCCCTTCCACACCAAGACGAGAACAAGCTCGTTGTCATCAATCCACTTATCTGCGTCCGAAACCGAAACAAATTTTATGTTGTCTTCAGCCAAAGCTGGGATTCCTCTGTCCACACCAATTCCGCCTTTCGGAGGTCCGCCACTTCTTATTTTTGAGGGTTCAACTATGAATTTAGTTCCGTCATTGTCGGTTTTGATTTCTCTTTCGTCAAATGTTTTATCTATTTCTCCCGCAATTCTCTGACCTCCTATTATTGCAATGTCTTCGCCCGAGGAGTTCCCTCCGTTGCTGTTAAAAAAAAATACAAACCCTGCCAGTGCCACTAAAGCGATTATCGCAATGGCCACAACCAATTTCCGGGAAACTACTTTCTCTTTTTTCGCCCTCATGTGTTAACAAGCGTTAACTACTATTTAAAACTTCTGTGAGCGGTGTTAACAAAAAGTTAAAAACTATACTTGCCTGAAACAAAAGAGAGGTTATGCAAAAAATGTTATCACAAAACGCTCCGATGATTGAAGTGAACAACTTAGCCAATTGTGTTAATAATATTTTTAACGATATCAAAAAATTAAAATTTGAGGAAGAATGCACCTCTCCAGATTTCAAAACTCTGCTGTCTTTCCTGTTGATTTAATGAAAAAAATAAAAAACATTCTGGTTGTCTGCAAACATCAAAGCGATTCAAAGGAGGCGGAATCCTGTCGCATACTCTTTGAAAAAAACCTTAAGATAAGATACGCATGGAAAAATCATTTTGAAGAGAAAGATTTACAAGACACCGATTTGGTAATCTCAATCGGTGGCGATGGGACTGCGCTCTCCGCGTCTCACTTTCTGAAAAACACTCCTCTTCTTGCAGTTAACTCTTCACCGAAAACTTCTGAAGGTGCACTAACGACCATTTCTTTAAACCAGTTAAAGCAAAAACTAAAACAGATTGAGCTGGGAGAATACGAAATAGAAAAACTGGGAAGAATTGAAGTTGAAATCAATAAAAAGACGCAGGACCTTCTCGCGCTCAACGAAGTTTTTTTGGCGAACAAGAACGCATACAAAACGTCTAAGTATATCTTAAGAATAAAACAAGGCAAAAAGCTAATAAAAGAAAAACAAAAGTCCTCCGGATTGATAATTGCTACAGGAACGGGTTCAACCGCGTGGTTCAGGTCGGCTGGCGGAAACTCTTTCCCTGCAAATTCTGAATATCTAAAATTGCTCGTCCGCGAACCTTACATCAGAAAACTAAACGCCTTTTCTCAGTTCAGGGCAACTCTCCATAAAAACGACTGGACCGAGATAAAGCCAAGAACGAGAATGGTTTTGGCGATAGATTCTATAAGAGAATTCCAACTCAGCCCAGCCAATAAGATAAAAATAAAACTCTCAAAGCATCCTCTTCTAAGAATTCGTTAATTTCTCAAATCATCAATCTCGTTTTCTTTGTCGCTAATCTCGTCATCAATATCCTCAATCTCCTGCTCTTTGTCCGAAATTTGATTATCAACATCAGTTGTGTCTGCTCCAATATTCTCAAGAGATTGCCTGATATCCTTCAAATTATCTAAGTCTTCTTCTAAATCTTCTCTTTCTTTCTCCAAGTCGTCAACATCTTTCTGGAGTTCATTTATAGCGTCCTCGTTTTCATAAATGCTGTTAATATCTTCTGCTAAAATTTCCAGTCTTGAATTAATATTAACTATTTCAGAAGATTTATCCATCGTCAGCAAATCACTCTGCGTTTGAGACACTCCTCCCTCAACGCCGTTAAGTCTTTCCTGTAAAACAGACAGCTCAGACTCAAGTTGGTTAATTCTAAGTTGCATGTCCTCAATCTGCTGTCCGTTTCCGGAACCGCTAACTCCACCGATAATCGCAATAATCAAAACAACTCCCAAAACTCCTCCGACGCCGAACCAGACCTGCTTTTTCTTAAGCGCCTCTTTTATCCTTTTCATTCGGACATTAAAACTCTTGTATTTTTAAATCTTGTTGCTTAGTTTCATTGTTAAGGATTTGGGAGTTTCCTAAAATTCTACGATGGGAAAATTAAAAAATGTTAATTATGGATAGTAGTGCGGCACAAATATTTTATACTGGTTCCACTTCAAAAATAAATGAAGTTCCACACAAAAAAAATAGTTCTTTGCACAAAAAACAAGAAAGAAATAGTTAACATTACCGGAGAAGTTGAAAAGGCGGTCGTAGAATCCGGAATCAGAGAAGGTCTCGCTTTGATAAACTCAATGCACATCACTTCATCTGTTTTTATCAACGACGAAGAGTCCGGATTGAAACAAGACTTCCTGAAATGGCTTGAGAAACTCGCGCCGTACGAAGTTGAAAAATACAAACACAATCTTACAGGCGAGGACAACGCGCACGCTCACTTGAAGAGAACGATAATGGGGCGAGAAAGCGTCGTTGCAATCACTAAAGGAAGATTAGACTTTGGACCATGGGAGCAAATCTTTTACGGTGAATTTGACGGACAAAGAGACAAAAGGGTTTTAATCAAGATAATCGGAGAATAGACTGCGGGTTTTTTCTCTAACACTTACAGTGACTATCTTCCGGAATTTTAGAAATTGGGTAACTTCCGATTTTGGATAAAGCTGTCTTCCGAAAACCTTATATATTCTATATGCTTAGATAAAACATGAGTAAAGAACATTTGGTTCTGTATAAGCAGAATGAAATCTTTACTGTTAAGTTTATTTCTAAAATTATCAAGTAAAACCGCCATTCTTTTCCGGTTTCTTGCAAAAAAATGGTTCAAAAAAAATACCACTCACTTCATGAACACTCGTTTTTTCTAGACTTTCAAAACTCCCCGGAGCGCAAAATCTCCAAGCTTCTCAGAGAGGAGGCTACTGCTTTCAGGGAAAGGAACTCAATTATTATTCTTGGCTGTGATTTAGAAACCAAAAAGCCAATACATAAATGCTGTCAAAGCTGTCTGAAAGCGCACTTAATAAAAAAAGCAGAGAGTCTTGGACTTTATCGCGACTTGCGGGAAATCCTGTTCAGCATGGTTGAACATGAAACCGGACATTACGGTTACTACACCGACGGTGATGAATTGATTAAGGTTTAGATGGTTATTTCTTCCAAGATGTATTCTGCCTTTGCTTAAACTTAGAAATAAACTCTGCGTGTGCACTTCTGTCGGTAATCTTCTCCAGCTTAAACAACGCTCCCTTCTTCTCAACCTTAATCTTACCCGCACTCTTCCTCCTCGCCTTTTCCGATAGCAAAACTTCCGAATTTGCCTCCTGTGAAACTCTCTTCGCCGAAGAGATAGTGTTGTCTAAAGAAATAAATCTGAATTTGTCTCCGCCGGTTGATTCAACAATCAACTCTCCGATGTTAACTCCAATTCCAAAATCCACGCTTTCTTTCGCTCTCTTGTTATATTCTTTCAGTCTTCTGCCCAAATCTTCAGCGACGCCAATTCCTTTAACAATGACTTCTCTCTCGCTCGTTAAAATCGGAGCGAGAACAATAACTCTAAAATCTCCGTCGGAATAAATCTTAGCTCCCGATTCCTTGGCTTTCCACAAAGCACTGTCAACCGCTTTCAATCCGTCGCTTCCCGAATTTAACTTAGCAAGATTCCGCACGTTCAGTGCAACAACAACGCTCTCTTGCTTCTGACCCTTGTCTATCACATTAGAACCGAATTTATCCTGCTGTTTTGACGCAACGCCCGAACCAAATTTCTCGGAAGTGAAAGAGCCGGAAGTCTTTCCAACAAACTTGTCCTTCTTCTTTTTCCTGTAAAGATAAACAACGACAACCAAGATAACTAAAACAATAATCACAATAATTAAAACAAGCAAATTGTTTGTCAAAACATTTCCAACATCCTCAACGGAAATCGCGTTCCCAGTCAGCAAAGCCCTTCCTAACCCTGCTTCCCCACTTCCCGTGTTGACTTTTATTTCATAATCGCCGTCCGGAGCAACCAGCTTGAATTTCTTGACTTTCCCGACGTCAAGATTTTTCAGTTCCTTAATTTCATTCACGCCTCCAATCGAGATTTGTATCGGACCGCTGTAAGGAACATTTCCTATGTTGTTAACACTCAAAACCTTGTCTTCTAAGTTAAAGAAAAGTTTCTTATATTCTTCCACTTTAAACTTTCTCGTTGTTTCAATATCTCCAACTTTTGCGTAAATCTGCCAATCTCCCGCCGTGAAGTTAGGCTCAACATAAATTCCATTGCTCTCGCTCGTTTTCAAAAGTGATTTATACTTCTCATTCCCGTTCGGGTCGCTAATTATGACAGTAGCATCTCCTTCGACAAACTGCTCCGCCTGATCGTAAACAACAATGGTATATGAAATCTCATTTTCAGGTATAATGGTTTCAGCACTCAACGCGACTTCAATTTGCTGAATAACTTGCTCAACTTTTATCGTCCCGCTTATCTGCCCGGTGTTTGTTACTCTCTTGTCCTTGTCTTGCTCATACGCAACAGCCAGAATTTCATAACTTCCGGCGGGAGCGTCTTCTGGAATCACGAACTCGCCGGAGAACACCCCGTTATTAGAAATAACCGTCTCGCTAAAATCCATTCCACTGATAGAGATATCCACAAATCCGTTCAACTGCTCCCCATTGCTCTTCACCGCACTTCCGCTCAGACTGACAAGCTCCCCAGGCTTATAATTCAGAACAGCAATATCCAAAGAAACATCAACATCTCCGGAGATGGTGAAGGTTTTTCCCGAAGCCGTTTCGTCTCCGTAGTCTGCTCTAATCAGGCAGTTCCCGCTTATTCCCTGAATGAAAACACCGTCGAGGTTGAAAGACAGCTCAATCGTCCTCTCTTTTCCCGCGGCTAAATTCAAAGGATTCCTGTAAAACTCAACTGTTCTTCCCTCGCAAACCAAAGCCATTATGAAAAAATCGTTGCTTCCCTGCACAGATTTCACGTCGGCCTTGACATCGAAGTTATCTCCGAAGTTATACAGCGACTTGGTCGGAGTTAGCACAACCGATGCCGAAGTCAAACCTGCAAACAGCAGGGCAAAAACAAATGCGCTCAAAAACAAATCCTCTTTTCTCTTTCTCCCCATCAAATCCATAGCCGAATTTCCTATATAAATTTGTTGTCTATGTAAAGTTTATAAAGAAACCGCCACTTTTTAGAATATGGAAGACGCAAAACTTGTTGACAACGAAAAACTGCTGAAAGAATTCGGAGCAGAAAAACTAAGTTCGCTTAGCGAGAAGCCCGACTTTTATACTTTTCAAACGGGCGTCCTGATTTCCCACCGCGATTTTAAAAAGTTTTTCTCTTTTCTGAAGCAAGGCAAAAAGTGTGCAATTCTTTCCGGAGTCAACGCTTCCGGCTCTCTGCATTTAGGACACAAGGCAGTCTTTGACACAAACTTGTTCTTCCAAAAAAAATATAACCTTCCGGTTTACATTCCAATCTCTGATGACGAGTCTTATGTCTCCGGAAAAGTAGCAGACCAAAAAGAAGCGCTGGAGAACTCTTTAAGACTGGCGAAAGAATTAATCGCTTACGGTTTCAATCCCGAAAAAACTTTTTTCATAATTGACCAGATTTACACAAACATCTACAATTTAGCAATTAAATTATCAAGAAAAATAACTTTGTCCGAGGTCAAGGCGACTTACGGCTACAAAAACGAAGACAATCCCGGACTTTACTTTTATCCCGCTGTTCAGGCAGCGCATGTTTTATTCCCGCAGGAAAAAGTGAAAGCACATACCTTGGTTCCAATCGGACCTGACGAAGACGCGCACATTAGAATTGCACGCGATTTGGCTTCAAGATTCAACTACGAAAAACCTTCAATTATTCATTCTATTTTTCTGCCTGGAATTGATGGCAAAAAAATGTCAAAATCTAAAAACAACGCAATCTTTCTGAACGACACCGAAAAAGAAATAAAAAAGAAGATAAACAAATCATTTTCAGGCGGGCAGAAAACTCTTGAAGAACACAGGGAAAAAGGCGGCAATCCCGACGTGGACGTGGCTTTTCTTTACCTGAAATATCTTTTTCTTTCTCCGGAGAAATCAAATGAAATCCGCGGCAAATACAAAAAAGGTGAAATGACAACCGGTGAGATGAAGCAACTTTTCGCGGAACATGTTTTGAAGTTTGTCGGAGAGTTCCAGACCAATTTGAGGAAAGTTAAGGATAAAGATGTTGATAGGGCGATTATGAAGAATGAGTAATTTAATGTCCTTCTTCAGAACTTTCCGATCTGAAGAGTCCCATCTCTTCATATCTCCTGTGAACTAATCCGGGCAAAACAATTCCTTCTGATTTATTCCATCTTGGGAACTCATCGGCTGCCCCTGAATAATCGCGAGCATTCAACTTTCTTAACAAAGTGCTTTCCCTAAAAGCGGTTGGTCCAATATTGTAAGCGAAACTAGACAAGGCATCAAACTGCTTTCGTCCCAGTTCAACATCAACATATCTTCTGATAGTTTCTTCAAAAGGTTTCATGTCCTTTCTTAACAATGCGTTAGCTTCCTCTCGGCTAATCCTACCAAATTTCTCACCTTTCGTGATAACATGCCCATATCCTATCGTCCATTTTCCCGCCGGACACGGATAAGGCTCTGGTCCAAATCCCTCAAATTTTTTAACTAACTCTAATCCCTCTGGTGAAACTTTCCATACTTCACTTTCCAATCTTTCACGGGAAACCTCTTTCTCAGAGGTTCTTGTATCCTCAAAATCGTAAGCATGCCCCATCTCTTCTTCGTGCGTGGCAGCATCGAAATCATCAACTTTATACTCTCTGACCCTTACAGGATTTATTAAACCGGTAATCTTTTCACCGGCTCCGGCAATCAATCCAAGCCCGGCTAAAGCTCCAATAACAGCAAATCTTGCTCTTCTGCTCTCAACGGGACTAAAATATCTTCTCTTTTGCATTTTAATGCTCCCGAGCCCTATCCATTTTGGAAGTCAGAATTATAGCATCAACCCAATCGAACGGAATATTTTCATCTCTTGCCATCTTGAGAAGATATCTGCCGAGTTCACTTCGGCTTCTCTCCTCATTCGGAGAGTATGTTATCGCAAATGTATGTCTTCCCCTCTTAATATCAATCGTTCTTCTTTCAGGTTCATAGTTATTTATTTCGTTTTTCATAAACTTTGTAAGAAACTACTATATAAAAACTTTTCTATTGTAATAACCTAATAAGAGTAACAGTTTATTTCTTTTTCGCCAGATGATAGGCGTGTCCCGCGAAAATTTTTCCGGTTTTTACGCACTTCCAAATACCCGGAGCAATTCTTTTTGCTCTTCCGTTTGGATGAAATGGTGAGGGCTGAAAAGCTCTTTGCAAACTCTCAACTTCGTTGAACCTATTTCTAACTGTTCTCCCGTATCCAGAGCCAAACTTACCGGACGCACCAATCTTCTTTCTTTTTCTCGCCATACTCTAAATTGAAAAATAGCGTTTTTAATCCTTTCTATTAGAGTGAAACAATCATTATAAACTTTCAAATCTCCGAAAAGCAATGGAAGAAGACGGAATGAACTGGGCGCAGAAAATGAAGGCTCCTGAGGTAAAATTCCCGAAAAATCTTTTCACGTTTTATTTGTCTCATCCTTTTGTCAGCAGAGAATACGTAAGAAAATGGGAGCTTGAGTTTGAAAAAGAGCATCCGAAAATAGCTTTAATCAATCCTTTTTACGATGTTGAGGGCGAAGGCAGAGAAGATGTAATGGCAAGAGACGAAGGAAAAAAATTTAAGAAACTTCCAGGGTATAACTGGAGACTTGTAGCAAGAGACAAAATTGCAATAGAATTTTCACGCGGAATTGTCGGCATTGTGGACCACAACTCTGGAAGTAGCATAGGAACAATAATGGAATTTGTTTACGGTCGCGGCTCGGCATCAAACCCAAAGTTACTAATTTGCACAAACAAAGAACTGTTTAATCATCCGTGGCTAAGAACGCATTTTCATAAAATCTACCCGTCCTTCGAAGCTTTTGAAAAAGATGTTGAGAAACAAGTTGCTCGTGTTAAGAAAAAGTGGGGTTTCTGAATAAATGGGGCTACCCGGATTTGAACCGGGGTCGCGAAGTCCCAAACCTCGAAGGCTACCAGGCTACCCCATAGCCCCATTACTCTCTTAAAATTTCTTCTGTTTTAAACATTTTGTTTTCTGGGTTCTTTCTGAAATAGACTTTTTGGAAGATTTTATCGAAACCAAATTAATTCTGAGAGATTTATGATAAGATTTGAATATATTATTTCTATAACCGGCGGAGTGTTTCCGACTTAAAGCTTTCTTCCTAAGACGAAACCGTAGGGTATTATGGCGGTGTCGCATTTGCGGGAGGCAAGGTCTCAAAATAATTTATAAAATTATTATGTGATAATGCCGAGAAATTTGTCGAAGACAAATTTCCGAGACTTACAGCAACTATCTTTTGAAATTTTAAAAATTGGGCAACTCCCGATTTTGCGATAAAACTTGTAATGATTAATTTTAAAAAGAACAGTTAGGAAAAATTAAGATGGATAACAATTTATATGTAATAGTGCATGAAAAGTCTGTGCGTAGAAGCGTGCCTTACCGACCTATGGCTTCAAAAGTTTTGCAGGAGATTGAAAGAATAAAATCTACGGAAAGATTCATTTCTCACGAAGAAGAACCAACTTGGATTAATGAAAATATGCCGGGACCTTCGGCGGGATTGAAAGTTCGTATGGTCGGAGCATACGCTGGTCTTTGCGTGGCAATTCATAAAGAATTGTTAGAGAATCTGGGGTATTGTGTAGAAATGCATGGGCCTGGTTGCTTGGATGCGTAGCATAAAGATTAAATAACTTAATTTTCTTGCGTTGGTGAGCGATGGTAGTACAGTGGTTAGTATGTCTCGTTGCCAACTTCAATCTTTCTTAGAAAGAAAGATTCTAGGAGCCAAAAGAACTACGATTGTGGTTCCAAGCTCCGGCAAAAACGAGATGACCCGGGTTCGAGTCCCGGCCTTCGCATCTTTACAGCACAAGTTCTGTCGCAAAATCCGGAGTTGTCTAATTTTAAAATTCTCTATGAGCTCTCGGAAATTTCTTAGCAGAAATTTTCTGAAACCTGCTTCGTGCAAACGCGGTGCTCTCCACAACACAAATCCTTATTAATAAAAAACCTCTCAAAAAAACATGAGAAGGATATCTGTCGGCGACATAATGACTCGCAATGTCATAACTGCAAATCCACAGTCCTCCTTGCACGAATGTTCGAGGATAATGGCGAAAGACCGCGTCAACTCTCTTCTCATAACAAAAAACAAAAAGCTCCTCGGCATCCTGACAGCGAGAGATATTCTCTGGGCAATCACAAAAAAACCCAGACTGAATCTAAAAAAAGTAAAGGGTATTGCAATCGCATCAAAGAAACTAGCCGTAACAAAACCTTCAGCAGATATCTCTCAGGCGTTGAACAAAATGCGCTCCTCAAATTACAGGCGTCTTCCTGTCTTATCAAAGGGCGAGTTAATCGGCGTCGTCACAATCAAAGATATTCTGATGGTTGAGCCACAGCTCTACGACGAGATGCGGAATTTAATGGACAACATCAAAGAATCGGGAAGAAAAGAACAACAAGCAAGCGTGGAGTGGCCTCTTGAGGGAATCTGCGACAACTGCGGAGCTTTTTCGGATTTGCTGAAAGTCTATGACCAACTGCTTTGTGCTGATTGCAGAGAAGAAATGTATTAAATAATCGCAACAGAGAGTGTAATCGCGGAAGCCGTCCCACAATCAAATCAATCTCAAAATAAAATTCCACAAAAATTTCTAAATCCAAATTTTTCCCCCTCAAATTTTCATTTTTCCCTAAAATCTCTTCCCTTTCTTTCAACCTCTTCCAAATCTTCTTCAAATCGCGACCATATAAATTTAGTTTTCTAATAAGTATATGGTTAAAATTAAAGAAAAATAAAAAATAAAATAAAAATATGTTTAGGTCAGCATACTATCAATAATCGGCTTAAAAGAACTGAACGGCACTGCGCCATTGACTTTCTGACCCTTTCCGTCCGGTCCGGTCACGATGAAACAGGGCGTTCCTGTGCATGTGGCGGCTTGACCATCCCGAGAATCTTTCTGAACCTCGCTGGCGAATTTCCCAGAATCAAGACATGACGAGATGTCATATCCCTCATCGGAAGCCCATTTTTTCAGGTTATCGTTGCTCAATGCTCCCTGATTTGCAAAAAGCACGTCGTGGAAGCTCCAAAAAGCCCCATCTCCGCCTTGCTCTCTTACACATTCAGAAGCCTCAGCAGATTTCTGAGCCATCTGGTGTATTGAGGTTAAAGGGAAGTCCCTGTAAACAACGGTTACATCATCGCCGTATTCATCAATGATTTGTTTAACAGTTGGTGCCGCTCTGCTACAGAACGGACACTGGAAATCGCTAAATTCTATAATTTCAACGGGAGCATCCGGGCTACCAATTCTTGCATCGTCGTCGGCACTTGCACTAACAACAGCAAGACCGGCAGCAGTTGGAGCACCGATGGCCGCACCTGTTGTTGGAGCATTTCCGTTATTTCCACTGAAGGCAATTAAACCTACCACAACAACCAAAGCCAATAAGACGAAAGTAGAATACTTCCAAAGTTGGTCTTTTCTTATTGAAATAGTGTTGCTTGAACTCTGTTCGCTATTATCTTCACTCATTCTTCAGACCTCCTTTCATCTTGTTTACCATGTAATTCAGTTTGCATATAGGGTTATAAAGTTTTCGTGAGATGTTTAAATCGTTTTCGGAGTGATGCGGTGTCGCATTTGCGGGGGCAAGGTCTCAAAATAATTTGTAAAATTATTATGTGATAATGTCGGGAAATTTCTGCTAAGAAACTTCCGAGACTTACAGCAACTATCTTCCGGAATTTTAGAAATTGAGCAACTCCCGATTTTGCGACAAAACTTCGGAGCGATAGCGAAGAAAACACCTTATTGTCCTTATCTATAAATAAAAAAATCAAATTTATTTCACCTTTGAAAGCTTATAATTTGCTTCATGTTTATTAGCAAGCCCTTTCTTTTTTATACGAAAGTTTTACGGCAGTGCGAGCAATTCACAAGTTCGCATTATCCCGACGACAAAAACAGCAAAAAACTTATATACTCTTTTTCCTAAGTTTAGAAATAAAAATGCCGAAATGTATTTATTGTAAAGCTGTTTTGCACGACGATTCCGTCCTTGATGTTTGCAGACCTTGTGGTTTGCAAGTTTGGGGAGAAAACATGTACAACGCAATTGTCGGGAATATGGAGAAAGCACGTGATAAAGGCGACTTGTACCAAGGTTCTGTAACTGAACAACCGCTAAAAGAAATTAGCAACCCTCCAAAAGGAATCCAAACTCCTCCCGGATTCAATCCGCCTTCTCCATCACAACAAACGCCCTCAGATTTGCAACCGCCGACTTCAAATTTCGGAGCTGGCTTTTCTTTAGTTCGGGACGCAATCTCACAGTTAGGAGAAACACAGACTCAAAGGAGGGAATCAACTCTTAACAAATTGCAGGAAACAGAACTTCTTCCACCTGCAAAAGAACTCGTCGAAGAAATGCCTTTCATCGTTGAAGCTTCCGAAACCGGTTTCTAAAACCCTCCAGGATGTGTCAAGTTTAAGGAAATTCTCAAAAAATGCCAGATAAAAAACAAAGATGATTGATACATTTTAGCACCAAATAATATCCAGATTATTGTAAAATAACGATGATATTAATAATAAAATAATTTAAAATCATTGTTTATGGGGTTATTAATGATTTAACTCCAAGAAATAAAAAAGTTAGTGCCGAACTGTACTAAACATCAAAATAAAAAGTCCCGAATTTCTGACAATCCCACCCTCCCAAACATTTAAAAGTTATTTTCTTCACTAATTTACATGCCTAGAACTAAAAAACCAAGAGAGAAAGGAAAATTCTCGTTTAGTCGTTACTTCCAGAAATTCAGGGAGGGCGAGTCAGTCGCAGTAGTCAGAGAGCTGGCAATGAAGGCAGGTTTTCCAAAAAGAATACAGGGCAGGACCGGTAGAGTAGTCAAAAAGCAAGGCACCGCATACGAAGTCGAAATCAAAGACTTCAACAAGCCTAAGAAATATTTAATTAGACCAATCCACCTAAAGAAGATTCTGGAGGCAAAAGTATAAATGATACACTCAAAAACACCAGTCACACTTGCAGAAGTGCAGGACATAGTCGGAAAACTTGACGAGCATCAGGAGCTAAAAGCCTACCTGAAAAAATTCAACAAGCTGAAAAAAGACAAATCAGAAAAATTAAAAGAAGAGCTCGTTGCGTTGAAGAACATAAAAGTCAAGGACGAGCACCTTGCGAAAATCTCTGACTTCCTGCCAACGACGGCGGAGGACCTGAAGAAAATTTTCGTTGATGTCGGTCTTACAGAAGAGGAAACAAATGCAATCCTTGAGATTACAAAGAAATACTGAAAATGACAGAGAAAGAAGAACACGCAATGGTCTTAGACTACTTGCCGTACGGATATCCGATGGAAGGGCGGACCTCTCCCGTAGCTCAGGCCATTGGACTCAAGACTCTCTCGCTTCTCGAACTAATTCCTAGGAGAGGAGTCATTCTTGCTTCAAAGGAAAAAGTTTATATAGGCTCGGAGAAACGTGATAAGATATACTTCATTAAGGGTAGGCTTCCACGAGAGAAGCTTACGGAGACAGCGAAGATTCAACTGCAAGAGTTCGTTGAGCAGACGGTTGAGGAGCGTAAACAGGAATTTCTGAATTTCTTTAATAACGCTCAACCAGTCAACACACGCCTGCATCAATTTGAACTGCTTCCGGGCTTCGGAAAAAAACACACAAAAGAAATCCTCGACGCCCGCAAGGAAAAAAAGTTCGAATCCTTTGAAGACATAAAGAAAAGAATCAAGAGCATTCCGGATCCACGAAGGGCGATAGAAAAAAGGATTTTGGAAGAACTCATGGTAAGACAAAGATTCAATCTTTTTGTGAAGTGAGAATAGAAAATGACAACCAACCAACCAAGAATAGGAGAGAATGAATTTTTCCATTTTCATAACCTTGTTTTTGTCGAGCCAACTAATTCTGAATTTGGTTTAGCGGGTAGCCATATTATTCCGAATGAAAATGCCTCTCCTTTAGTCCCTTCATTAGAAAACCCATTCGGATTGAGAAATAGTTTTAATGAGGTTTTTAATTTTGATACGGTAGAACCATTAAATTTAATCCGAAGAAACGATTTAAATGCTGTTTCCGATATTGGTGAACTTGGATTTTTATTTCACTGTAATCAAGTCCGACCATCCTGGGAAATAGGCGTAATGGATAAATAATAAAAATGGCAGAGCAAACACAAAAAACACCGGAAGAAAAACCAAAAGCTCGTTTCCAAGAACAGCATGAAGAATCGTTGGTAAGAATTCTCGGCAAAGACATCAAAGGTTCAAGAAAAATATTTGTTGGTTTAACAAAAATAAAAGGAGTCGGCTGGACAATTTCAAACGCCACCTGCATCAAACTGAAAATTCCGAAAGACAAAAAAATTTCCGAATTAACAAAACCGGAAATAGAAAAAATAGAAAACTTTCTGAAAAATCCGGAATTAGCAGACTATCTAAAAAATAGAAGAAAAGATTTGGAAACCGGAGAAACAAAACATCTCGTCTCAACCGACTTAGATATGAGAAAAGATTTTGATATTCGTCGCCTGAAAAAAATCCGTTCTTACAAAGGAATCAGACATACGGCTAAACTTCCTGTTCGTGGTCAAAGAACGAGAAGCCATTTCAGGAAGAAAGGACAGGCGGTTAGGATTAAAAGAAAATGACGACTATAAGTGAAATGAATATTTTGGATAGTAGAGAAATATCTTTGGAGATATTTCCAAGCCATACAATAAAATTTTCGCATCTAGAGAATCAATCAAAATGATAAGAAAACACAAAAAATACAAGAGACCAAAGCAAATTTTCGAAAGTGAAAGAATAAAAGAAGAGAACAAACTCAAAGAAAAATACGGTTTGAGAAATAAAACAGAAATTTGGAAAACGCAGGCGAAAGTTGATTATTTCAGAAAAAGAGCAAAGGCTCTTGCAAAATTTCCGGTGGAAGAACAAGAAGCTTTCTTCAACAAACTAAGAGCAATCGGACTCAAAGTCGAAAACACCTCCGACGTCTTGGATTTGAAAGTTGAAAATATCTTATCCAGAAGACTGCCGACGATTGTTGCGGAGAAAAAACTGGCGGACTCGCCTTTGCACGCAAGACAAATGATTGTGCACAAGCACGTTCTAATCGACGACAAAGTAATGTCCGCACCATCTTATCTCGTTCCTATCTCGCAGGAAAACCAAATCACGATAAAGAAAAAAACACGCAAGCCAAAACTAAATCCGGCGACGGAATCAGAAGCGTCAGCCGCAATTGCAGAATCTCCGGAAGAGGAATCTAGGGCTCCTGATTCAAAAACGCAATCTTCCGGAAACGAAGATGGGGATAGCAAAGAGGAGGCAAAAGAATAATGAAAAAAGACGAGGAAAAAACAGAAAAAGAAAAGCCAGAGCAGGAAGAAGAAATAAAAGAAATCCAAATCGAAACACTTAAGGAAACAAAATCCAAAAAGTCCAAAGACGAAAAAATAGGAATTGCTTATATCCACTCTTCAAGCAACAACACAATAATCCACATCACCGACCTGGCTGGAAACACAATCTCGCGAATTTCTGGCGGGATGGTTACGAAGCACTCCCGTCTAAAAGCAAACCCGACAATCGCAATGTTCGCTGCGAAGAGGGCGGCAGAAAGAGCAGTTGATTTAGGTTTCACAAAACTTTATGTAAGACTGAAGGGAAAAACAAGATTTGGAACAGGTCCGGGTGCACACGCCGCGGTCAAATCACTAAACAAAGCCGGCTTTGAAATAATCTCAATTTTAGAAACAACTCCCTTTCCTCGCGGTGGTCCGAAGAAGAAAGGCGGAAGGAGAGGAAGGAGAGTTTAAAATGTTTGGAAAAATTAAAATAACATCTTTGATATTAATTGTTTCGATGTTTTTTTTAGTAGCAATGGTTGGAGCAAACCAGATACTTGATGAAAATCAATTCAGTTCTCCGCAAGAACAACAAATAATTTGCCGTTCTTATGACGCTTTCTCTTCAGGGAATTTAAACGCTGCGAAATGGGAAGAAGCCAGTTGGCATGGCAGACCGTTTACTGATGAACATTATGTAAGTTCTGAAAAAGAAAAATACCATACTGCCCAGAATATAGAAGGGGACGCAGAAACTAATCTTAGACCAAAAAGACAGTTCACGGCAGGAGATTCTTTTTCTTACGATATTATTTACAATAGCGGGAGCGGAAACCACGCAAGCCAACCATTGATTAACGGGGATTATCCACCAGCACAATTAGAAGAATGTTCATATATAACGGAAGGTTGTGGGGTCATAGGATATTGGAATGCTAATCCGGATTTAGGAAGTCAGGTAGGAAAATATCACATTAATTTTGAATTCTTCCCAAGTGAAATTAAAATGACGGCGGTCAAGCCAGATAACTCTGTTGTTGTGAATACATTTACAGGAAATTCCGAGCCCTACGAATTAATAATCAACACTCACACAGGCCACAATGGACTTATGCATATAGACTATGATGATGCCATAATTTGTAGCAAAACTAAATCAGGCATAATATTTTCAAAAGTAAGCATGCCAGAGTTACCCGAAAACATTTAAAACATACAATTCAGTAATAATAAAATGCAAATAATACAAAACACAAAAGACCTCCTCGTCCTGAGAATTGACGCGAATCTGCCTCTGGCTAACGCGCTTCGCCGTTCCATCTCTGAGATTCCGACACTGGCAATCGACGAAGTTGAAATTTTCAAAAATGGCTCGGCACTTTACGATGAAATGCTCGCACACCGTCTTGGACTTGTAGCACTAAAAACAGAAAAGTCAATGTCTTCAAAAACAGAAATTAATCTGAAACTGATGCAGAAAGGTCCGTGCACGGTTTACGCGGAAGACCTCAAAGGTCCCGCAACTGTCGTTTACGAAAAAACTCCGATTACAATCCTCGGAGAAAACCACAAGTTAGAACTAATTGCTACAGCCAGACTCGGTTTTGGCAAAGACCACGCAAAGCACATCCCAGGTCTTTGTTTTTACCGCTACCTTCTTGAAGTCAAGTCCACTCCCCAAATTGATAAAATAATTCAGGGCTCAAAAGGTCTCATCAAGCCGGAAAAGAAAGGTGCGAAATGGCTTTGTGATTTAACAGACGCAAAAGTTAACGAAGTTGAGAATCAGGACAAGAACGCGATAGAAGATTCAAAAGAAATTCTCTTCGTGATTGAATCTTATGGGAACATGCCCGCCAAAGACATTTTAATTGGTGCAATAAAGTCGCTTGAATCTAACCTTTCTGATTTTGAAAAGAAAGTCAAATAATTTTGTTCCTGCATAGTGCGGAATTAGAGTCGATAAATTTAAATATTTTATATTATTTTTAAACTCACAATGGAGGACAAAAATGAATAAAACATACAAGTTTGCATCAATCTTCCTGTCTTTATTGTTAATAGTTCTTAGCATTCAGGTTGCAAGTTCGTTTAGTGCTTTTCAGTCAACACAAAGTATTGGCTTGTTCGGAAGTTTTGTAGAGAGTGGCACATTTAACATATTTGTACTTATTGCATGCGCTGTTGCCGGAGGAATACTGATTGGTAGCGGATGCGACGATGCACCTGTTATTGCTCCTGCACCGGTTTGTAGTGCTGGACAGGCACTGTGCACGGGAAGCGCACCTACATCTGGAAGTACAGGTAGTTGCAGTGTTCAGATATGCGATAGCACCGGACAATGGGGGGAGGCTCAAGACTACAATAGACCTTGTAAAACTCGAGCCCCGTATGGCAGCGTGATGGAAGCCGACGGAAGCTGTTTTAACTAACTACAAAATTAGTTTAACTTAATATTTTATTATGGCTTTTCATTTTGATGAAAAGCTCTTTATTTTTTTAAAGAACTCAAATGTTCTTTGAGGTATGGAAACCTAACTCCGATAATTGGAGAGTCTCCTCTTATATCTGCGAGTTTATTTGTCGCAATTCCAACCACATGACCATTCTTGTTAACAATTGCACTGCCACTATGTCCTACATTTCCTAATATACTTGTAAGAACGTAGGGCTCACTAATTTTTTCAAGTCTTCCATCCAGAATTTCAGATTTTCTAAGAGAAGAAAAGTCTTTTGGATGTTGACTTGGTATTATGTAAATTTTATCTCCAACTTTAGAGTTCGTGTCAAGATAAAAATCCTGCACTTTCGCTTCGGGACCTTCACACAATCCTATTAGTAAGTCCTGTTTTTCTGAAGAAATTAATTTTTTCTTGACAGACAAATAGGAATCTTCAGGATTTAAATCGCCGGTAAAAAATTTGGGATTGAGGTAGATTCTTGTTGAGCCGTCAAAATCTGCAGACATGTGCCAGCCAACATCGCCCTGAACAAGTCCTGCCCTTGGTTTTTTGAATTGGTGGTTTGATGCAAAAAAGAAATATTCATTTTTTGAGTTTTCATTAGGAACGACAAAAGCATTCCCAAAAAAAGCACCGTTTTTGTTTATTAAACTTCCGGATTGATTGGCTAAATCCTCCAAATTAGTATTTCTTTTTTCGGAATCAGAGAACATATTAAGAAATTCATGAGGGTTTAAATTTTTGGACAAAAAGAAATCCGCCTCGTTAAATGGAAAACCTTTTCTGTAAAAAGCAGAGTAATTTCTGTTGGCAATTTCATCGCTAATCCGCTCGCTTGCGTTTCTCACCCCATTTACGATTCCACCCTCTCTTCTCCAAACAGATGAGTCATAACATAAAGCAGAAAGCAATAATGCTCCGGCTGCCGCTAAACCAAGAACTCTTTTCCTTTTCATTTTGCGTTTTGCCACGATAATAATCCTTCGACTTCCGTTATAAATATTTCTAATGTTCTGATTTATAACTATTTTTCCATGCCGAGAAGATTCACTCCAGCAAATGCAACACCCTCTAAGGAGAAAGTTTTAAATTACTCTCAAGGTTGTTCTTATTATGGATTTCGCTAAGACAGATAAAAAGTGGCAGAAGAAGTGGGAAAGTGGCAAAGCGTTTGAGGCGAAGGAAAACAGCAAGAAAGAAAAGTGTTATGTCCTTGAGATGTATCCGTATCCGTCGGGTTCCGGACTTCATATGGGGCACGCGTTTAATTATACGATTGGAGATATTTACGCGCGGTTCAGGAGAATGTCCGGAAAAAATGTTTTGTATCCAATGGGATTTGATTCTTTCGGCTTGCCGGCGGAAAACGCGGCAATAAAAGCGAATACGCATCCGAAAAAATACACAGACGATGCGATAAGGAACTTTGTTAAACAGCAAAAAGCTCTGGGACTTAGTTATGACTGGAGCAGAACTTTGAAGAGCTCGTCTCCTGATTTTTACAAATGGAATCAGTATCTGTTTTTGAAGTTTTATGAGAAAGGGCTTGTTTATCGGAAAAAAGGAAACGTGAACTGGTGCAAAAAATGTGATACGGTTTTGGCGAACGAGCAAGTGCATAAAGGTTATTGCTGGAGACATTCTGATGTTGAAGTTGAGACGAAACAGTTGGAGCAGTGGTTTATTAAAACTACAAATTACGCGGAGCAGTTGTTGAGAGATTTGGATAAACTGGATTGGCCTAAAAGAATAAAGATTATGCAGGAAAATTGGCTTGGGAAGAGCGAGGGTAGTGAGATTGATTTTATTATTAACGGGAAGCCGTGGGGAGTTTTCACGACGCGACCTGACACTTTGTTTGGCGTAACTTTTTTGGTTATGTCGGCACAGCATCCGGAGTTGATGGACGTTGTTTCCAAGGAGCAGAAAAGCAAGATAAAGCAATTTTTGAAAAAAATAAGAAGCACAAAGCAGGAAGAAATGGACAATCTGGAGAAAGAAGGAGTTTTCAGCGGGAGTTACGCGAAAAATCCATTTACAGGAGATGAGGTTCCGATTTGGGTTGGAAATTTTGTCGTCGCCGATTATGGCTCAGGAGTTGTGATGGCGGTTCCTGCACATGACCAGAGAGATTTTGATTTTGCTAGGAAGTATCATCTGCCGATTAAAGTTGTGATTAGCAAGGACGGTAATGAGATTCCTTCTGACAACTTAGGAAGAGCTTACACCGACGAGGGAGTTTTGATAAATTCAGAACAGTTTAATGGTTTGCAAAACAGAGAAGCGAGAAAGCATGTTACAAACGCGCTGAAAGAGAAAAAACTTGGTAGGGAAACGACACAATACAAGTTGAGAGATTGGCTGATTTCGCGTCAGAGATATTGGGGAACGCCGATTCCGATGGTTTATTGTTCACAGTGCGGGATTGTTCCGGTTCCGGAAAAAGAACTACCCGTTAAACTGCCTGAGAATGTGAAGTTTGGAAAGGGTAATCCTTTACAGAGCAACAAAAATTTTGTGGATGCGAAATGTCCGAAGTGCGGCGGGAAAGCGCGGCGGGAGACGGATACTATGGACACTTTTTTTGACAGCAGTTGGTACTATCTCAGATACTGCGATTCTAAGAATGCGAGAGGGCCGTTTGATTCGAGCAAGACAAAGTACTGGATGCCGGTTGATACCTACATCGGCGGGGCGGAGCATGCGGTTATGCACCTGATTTACGCACGGTTTTTCACGAAGGTGCTGAGAGATTTAGGATTGTTAGATATTAGCGAGCCGTTTCCCAGACTGTTTAATCAGGGAATGGTTCATGGCGAAGACGGAAGCGTCATGGCTAAGTCAAGAGGAAATGTTATTGACCCGCTGAAAATTTCAGTAAAATATGGGGCAGACACTTTGCGTTTGTTTTTAGTTTCTATGGCTTCTCCTGACAAAGATTTTGCCTGGGACAACAAGGGCGTTGAAGGCTCGTGGAGGTTTTTGAATAAAGTTGTTGATGCCTTCGGTAAAATTAGGAAAAATAAGTCCTCTGCTAAAGCGGCTCATAAAGTAAACAAGGCGATAAAACAAATCAGTTCTGATATTGAGGGATTTAGATATAATTTTGCCGTGATTGGGTTGAGACAAGTTTTTGAGACCTTGTCTTCAGAGAAAGAAATTGCACAGAAAGATTTGGAGTCTTGTTTGAAGTTGTTGGCACCATTTTGCCCCCATGTTGCTGAGGAGTTGTGGTCCAAACTTGGGAAAAAAAGTTTGATTTCCCTGTCGGATTGGCCGATTGCAGAAGAGAAAAAAATAAACGATGATTTTGATAAAGCTGAAGAAGCAGTTGAGAGAACTGTTTTGGATATTATGAATATTTTGAAGATTGTCGGGGGAGGAAAGAAGGTTTTTCTTTATGCCTTGCCTAATGAGGTTGAGTTTTATTCTCCAGATGAGATTTCAAAGAGAGTTGGGCGAGATGTTGCGGTTTTTGCTGTTAATGATAAGAAAAAGTATGACCCGAACGGAAAGGCGAAGAAGGCGAAGCCGGGGAAGCCCGCAATTTACATTGAGTAAGTGGCATTATTCACTCGGAGTTTTAAATTTCAGAGAAAACAGCATTTTACCGTCCTAATTATGCGTTCGCGCTTATCAGAATTTCTTGACCGTAGTTCTTAGTTCCAGAGAAATTGAATAAACAATAAGAGAAAGAGTTATCCCAAAAAGGTCTATGAAGACGTCAGAAAGTGCGGCGACTCTGCCCGGAACAAAGAGCTGATGGAATTCGTCCGAAAAAGAGTAGATAATTGCAATCGCGATTGCTAAAAATATCAAGTTAGAATCCCTGCCTTTTGCTATTGAAATCAAGAGAAAGATGGCTAAAAGAAAAAATGCTGTAATATGATAAATTAAGGAGCGCACCCCAAGCCCCAGCGTTTGGGGAATAGAAGTCAAAGAAGAAGCGTAGAAAATTCCTATCGCTATGATGATAGTTGTCAGCCACGAAAGTTTATTGCGTTTTTCAAACCAAGAAATCATTTTTTTAAATAGACCTTTCCCTCTTCCTGATTTAACAGCATTCTTCGCGCATAGTCGTTAGGAATTTCAAGCAAAGTCTTTGGAGGTTTTCTGATAATATTGTCCGGAGAGGATGAGCCGGAGTGCAAGAGTTGGCGTGTTGATGGGTTGAAGAGGTAATAAGTATTTTCAAAACTGAATATTTCAAGCCCGTCTTCTCTTTTGAAAGTTGGGAAATTAAATAACGCAGGCCTATCTGACATCTCAAATTTTTGCTGGGGTTTTTCTATCGTTGTGGGGATTTGATTTTGGACATTGCAAGCCGATAAAACCAAGACATTTGACAGTATAAAGTTTAGAGTTCCTTTTTTCATCAATTTTTTAGATTTAGATTGTTTAAAGTTATTTGTGAGTTTTGAAATATTCAACCGAAGATATTTTTGAAGAATCTAAATAACCTGCTGAAGAATCCCAAATCCTTACATTTTCCGGAGCTGCATTCGTTCAGGGTGCATTCGTAGTCATTTGCGCAAATAGTTCCGGGCTCTTTCTGCGGAGCAAGGGCTGAGTCTTCATTGCAATATTGGTCGGTTTCTCTTTGTCCGGGAGAACACTCCTGTTGTTCCGGTTCTGTGCTGTTCATTTCAGGCCCAGAGATTGTTTCGTTTTGGGCGGTTTGATTCTTCGGAGCGATTATTTCGTTCGTTTCCGCTTCTTCAGTTTCTGTTTTTAACATTACCTCCCCAGTTCCGCAGGTTGAAACCTTAAAGAGGGCGTTTGCGTCAGAGGCAGATACCATCTCAATTAGATAAGTTTCTTCGCCTATGGTTTTGATGAACGAAAGCGAGTCTTTGTTTGAAAACTCCAAAAATTCCGTGCCGATTATAAGTTCTGCGGACATGTCGCTAGTGCTGGTCCCGTGTGCTTCTGTAATCATTAGTTCGTAGCCGGCGACTTCTTTGTGAGAACCGACTTCAATTTCCCCGGATGAGCTTCCTATTCTAATAGTCGCTGATTCTTCGGTTGCCTCAAGCAAAATCACGGTTGCCTCTTCCGATGCGAAATCCACATCTGCTTCCGGTGTTTCATTAGAAAGCGAGATTTTCTGCACATCTAAGATTACGTCTGCCGCCATTCTGTTATTTGCTATGGTTTCTTCAGCGTCAACTAAGCTGATACCTAAACCGTTTGCAGACTTTCTCTCCTCGATGCTTACTTCTTTCAACGCTGAGTCGGGAAGAGAACCGTCGGAGCAAGCTGGAGATGCCGAGATAAAAGTCAGAGAGAAGAGTAGCAGGAAATAGAATAAGAACAGTTCTTTTTTCATTTTTATTATTAGTCCATAGAGGTTATAAAATTTGTGAATTTATTGTTTATACGCCAAATCGGGAGATTATCAATCGTTTTCTATGGATAACGCCTTGTTATCTGTAATTCCAGAGGTCGCCATTCGGTGCATTCCGCTTCGCTTCATTTCCGAAAATTTTTCTTTTGTTGCCTTCGTTAAATCGTGAAACGGAAACTGGAAACAAATCAATTGCTTCGCAACTAATTCTAACAATGATTTAACAAAATTTTTTCTCATCTTTAACAAGGGGTTGCCGCCGCCAAATGTCATACTTTTATCTTTCTAAAAAGATAGCCTCCTAAAAATATCATCACTAAACAAAATCCGCCAAGCACAGTTAAACTAAATAGCGGACTAATTGAAGAAACTCCTGTAAGGCCATATCTCATTCCTTCTACACCATAAGTTAATGGATTAATATAAACAACCGATTTCAGCCATGAGGGTAAACTTGTTATTGGGAATAAAGCCCCTGATAAAAAGAAGACAGGCATTATAAGGAAATTCATTATCAGTTGGAATCCCTGCATATCTTCCATTTTTGAGGCCATTGCAATTCCAAGGGATGTGAAAGCCACACTTATTAATATCATAAATCCTAGCGCAATAAGTATCCCTGTTTCGAATGTTAGTTTTCCAAAAATGAATATTATAAACATCATTACTATCCCCTGAATTAAGGCTGTTGTTGCACCCCCTAAAGTCTGTCCAAGCATTATAGAGTTTCTGGAAACTGGAGCAATTAGAGTTTCTTTTAAAAATCCGAACTGTTTATCCCATAAAACCTGAATACCTGAAAACACACTTGTAAATAAAACGCTCATCGCAATAATTCCCGGCGCAATAAAAGCTAGATAATCAAATCCTCCCTGAGAAGAAAACACAGAACCCAAACCAAATCCTAGTGCTAAAAAGAAAAATAAAGGTTGTGCTAAACTTCCAATTATTCTGGATTTACTTCTGATGTACCTCTTAATGCTTCTCAACCATAGCGTATAAACTGCAGACCCTTTCATCTTTTTCTCCACATTTTCATTCTATTTCTCATAGCATCTTTTGAATCAGCTTCTTGTTCTCTTATCGTTTTCCCAGTGAAATATAAAAAAACATCTTCCAAACTAGGTTTATGCATATTTGCTGAATCAACTATAATATTATTTTTATGAGCTAGTTTTATAATCTCACTAATTATTTTACCTGCATCTTTAACATTAATCGTTACAGAATGATTATGCCTCTTTACAGATTTACACCAAGCTTCTTTTTTTAATAATTGCTCAAACATCTCACTTTTTTGTGTTTCAATAGTTACAATATCCCCACCTAATTCTTTCTTGAGATTATCTGGAGTATCCAAGGTAATAATGGTTCCTTTATCAATAATAGCGATTCTATCCGATAGTTTATCTGCTTCTTCCATATAGTGTGTTGTAAGAATTATAGTTAGTCCATTATCTTCATTCAGTTTTTGTATATACCCCCAAAGTTTGTTTCTTGTTTGAGGATCTAATCCTAGGGTTGGCTCATCTAAAAAAAGAATTTCTGGCTCATGCAACAATCCTCTTGCAATTTCTAATCTTCTTTTCATTCCTCCAGAAAAAGTTTTTACTAAAGAATCTTTTCTATCTTCTAAATCCACTAATTTTAGCAATTTTGTTATTTTTTCTTTTCTTTCTTCTTTTTCAACCCCATAAAGCCTGCAGTGCATATCCATATTTTCATAAGCTGTAAGTTCATCATCTAAGGTCATATCTTGAAAAACCATGCCGATTGAGTTTCTAACATCATCCATATCTTTTGTAACATCAAATCCATTTACAGACGCTTTTCCAGAAGTGGGTTTTAGAAGGGTAGTTAACATTGAGAGGGTTGTAGTTTTTCCAGCCCCATTTGGTCCCAAAAGCCCAAAGATTTCTCCTTTTTCTATGGTAAATGAGATATTATCTACTGCAGTCAGTCCATTAAATTCTTTAGTTAAATTTTCAACAGTTATTGCGAGCATTTTATTCAATCTCCTTTAATTTAGACAGACAATTCTGCAGAATTATTTTGACTTCGCCTTTTTTCGATTTTGTTAAAGAAGTCTCTTTTATTTCCAGAATTAAATTAAATATATCCATTTTTTCTTGTCCAAGAATATCGGAAAATAAGTTTCTAAAATATGAAAACCTCTCTTTTAATTCTTTCTTTTCCTTGCACATGGACAAAAGAAGTTTTCTTCCTTTGGGAGAAAGTTCAAAAATATTTTTTGAGCGAGGCCCAACATTTTTTACTCTAATTAATTGTTCTTGTTCTAATTGTTTTAATAAAGGATATATTGTTCCCTTGCTAGGAGACCATTTATCCCCGCATTTTTGCCTAATCTCGGATAATATCTCGTATCCTGATTTTGGGTTTTTCTTTAGAGTGTGAAATATGTAGATTGTTATAAGCCCCAATTTCTTTCCTTTTTCATTTGTGCATTGTAATAATCTAATCATGTTTTAATCTCCGAGAAACTCCTCGATTTCTTCTATGGGCAGATGATCGGAAATGTCTCTGCCATAATAAGCTTTCTTAATAATGCCTTTTTCATCAATTAAGAAATCAGCAGGCACAGTTGTTTTTGAACCGTCTGATTCTCCACCTTTAAATCCTAAATTTTTAGCTTCTTTGAATTTTTCTGTTTTTCTGATTGCTTTCAGAGATTTTAACAACGACTCTTCCACACCATATAATTTGTATATTTCTTTTTCAGGATCAGGAACAATCGGGAATGGGGGGTTTTGTTTTCCAACATATTTCAATATTTTTTCTTTCGGTGATTGAAAGAAGGCGATTATGTACAATCCTTTTTTGTGAAGTTTTTTATAATTTGTAATCAACTCATGAATTCTTAAATTACAAAGAGGACACGCAGAATACCTGAAAAAAGAAACCATTACTTTTCTTCCTCTATATTTTTTTAAAGATATTGCTCTTCCCCCTATATCTCTTGCTTCGAATTCTTTTGCTAATTGTCCCTTTATTAATTTTACCATAATTAAACTCCATATGCCAGAATTGCTATTATAACACCGATAATTACAGAAAAGATAATAATCTGCCATGCTTTTTTTCTGTCTTTTGCACGAAATACTGCTTGTTCCACTAAATCAGTTTTGCCAACATCTCCAAAATTGAAGAGTGATGCAAAGCCAAAGTAAGCACAGAAGCGCGTATACGCCTGCAAAAAACCAACTGCGGACATCATTGCCGGGAAAAACAGCGTAACCCTCCAAATAGAAGGTGTATCAAACCAGATAAATACTATCCAAAGAACAGCAGTTGCTATGAGTCCGATCCATCCCGCCTGTTTTCGTTTTTTGATTTCCGCGGGGCCTATATTGCAGACACCTGGAATATATTTATCTTTCATAGTTAATACTCGCGATTAATTCGCAACCAAGACTGTTTTTTGGAGATTTGCATCAAATCGCAATTGTTTAAGCATAAAATCTGCCACATCAGCTCGTGAAATAGTCGGGAAAACTCCTTTCAACTTTAGACTTTCTCCAAACCTGTATGTTTTTGTTTTTGGTCCGTTGGTCAAGCCTACTGGACGGATGATAATCCACTTTAAACTGCTTTCTCTAACTGCCGACTCCTGAACTAATTTGTCAGCATATAATCCCTTCATGAATGTTTTTGTTAAAAGAGAGATTAGGAAGTTGTTTTTTCTCACTGCGTCATCCATAAACATTGCCGATTCCACAATAATCCTTTTTACGTTATGCGCCTTCATGGCTTCAATAATATTTTTCGTGCCCTGCCCGACCACTTTTGCTTTTGAAGGCGGCCTAACGCCTAATGCCACGAGCACTGCATCATTGCCTTGAATCATATTTAATACATCGTCTTTATTCAAGACATCCCCATTGATAATTTTTAACTTTTTGTTATTTAGGAGTAGCTTTTCAGGACTGCGTACAAGAACAGTAATTTCATGCCCTTGTTCTAATGCTTGCTTTACGATTTCCTGCCCTGTCCCGCCTGTTGCTCCAAAAATTGCAATTTTCATATTTGAGTTAAAGCGCATTCACACTTCCTCATCGCGCCGCTTTGAGCGCTTTGGCCCACCAGAGGAGGTCGTTAAAGAATCTTTCCACAGGATCACCCATTGGGCCTTTGCGCATTGGCTCAAACATTTCTGGACCTGTTGGACCTTTGCCCATCAACGCTGCAAAAAATGTGTCTACAGGTATATGAACAGCGTTTCTTATTGGTACCATTTGAAGCTCAACTGCAACTTGGCGAAGTTGTTCTATTGAGCGCGCGCCAACAGCACTTCCATAACTTACAAAACCGACTGCTTTTCTATTCCACTCTGGATATATCACATCCAGTGCGTTTTTAAGCACTGCTGGATAGCCGTGATTGTATTCTGGTGTAACAATGATAAAAGCATCCCCATCGTTTATTTTTTCCGCCCACTTTTTGACAACCTTATTTGAATAATTGCCTTTAGCCATTGAAGGGGACATCGGATCGTCAAAAAACGGCATCGTATAATCTCGCAGATCCAGAAGCTCAGCATCCACGCCTTCTAGCTTCTTTGCTTCCTTAAGTATCCAATTAGCTGGCTTTTCACTAAAACGACCTTGCCTTGTGCTGCCAACAATAATTTTTATTTTTATTGGTTGTATGTCTTTCATAGTATTAACATCCATCTCCTAAACATTATTTGAAATATATAACTACCAGAGTATTTAAAGGTTTCGAATTCGAACGGTTCATTATTGAACTAATGAAATTATTATAACCTGCAAAGCGGACAAAATGCCCCATAGGGACTCGGCGGCAACCCCTTAAGAAAAAACTACGGCAACAAAAAATTTTCGGCGACCTCTGAAACTCTGCGGTGCTCGGCTTCGCCTCCGCTCCTCGCCACGCTGCGCTCTCACTTCGTTCGGGGCAGATAACAGGAATTTGCGTTCCTGTTTCATGCTCAATGTACTTTATTAATAATGATAATCCAATTCCTGCATAACTACCAATAATAAATTTATTTCTTACAGCACATTTCGCATAATCTTTAATTCCTTGCAACATATAATGATGATTTGTTTATATATTTATAAATCTTTCTATCTTGTAACTACTGATAAGTTACTATTTAGTTCATTCTTTTATTGGATAAGACGGCAGACTCACGACTTTGATTTTTTGCCTTCGGCATCGTTGCACTAAAACTCAATCCCTAACGGGAGAATATAACAGCGATTAAAGAGTTCGCTTACTTGCAGACGCTCTCCCAAATTTTCTTGACAGAAAACTTTCCTTAATGCGGGGCGTTATATTCAATTCGGGGCTCGCCTCCACAGAGGTTAAAACCGAAAATTCTTATGTTGTTATCTTCGTTAAAATCATAAAGAAAAAACTTACAAAATTGCTACGCAACTTTGCCTAACAAAATTTTAACGAAATTGTTGAAAAAATTATAGAACGAAAGATTTATTCTTGAGGTTTTTGGAGTTTTTCCTCTAATTCAGAAATCCTGCTTTTTACACTATTTGCATCAGATTGTGTCGCAGCTAATACTGAAAAATATTTAAGAAGACTATCCGCTCCAAAAGCAATTCCTACATAAATTGCTTTATCAATTTCTGGATTATCTTGCAGAATTGCTGATACCCCCCATAAAGCAGAAGCATATCTTCCTATTTCTGAGCATACACTTAAACTAATTCCAAAACTCCTGTCTTCTTTGTATTGATTTTGAGTATATTTTTCTGTCGTAATTTTAAGAATAAATCAGTACTTTATCTATTTACTTACTACTTGATAATTATAATAGAATCTGGTTTAACAAATTCGTATTTCTGAGTAGCGATACCAAAAACTTATATACCTCTGCAGCATCAATAAAATATGGAAAACGAAACATCATTTTCGGCTGTTTTACACGAAGAAGAATTAGACGGAAATAAAGTTTTTGTAGCAGATTGCGTAGAACTCGGAGTTAGCGATTTTGGAGATAGTGTTGATGAATCCTTGAGTAATTTAAAGCAGGGCATTTCTCTCTTGTTAGAGGAAGCACCAGAAAAAACGGAGCTATTGAAAAAGAAAGAGCCTGTTTTAGTTACGAGAGTAGTTCTCTAAAGTCAATTCCAGATTGTTTTTCTATGCTTTTCAAAGTTCCTATTGGCATTGTTTCGCGATGGACAGGAACAACAACCGTTTTGTCTTCTTTTCTCAAAATTACATGAGTTCCAGATTGTCTTTTGATTTCAAATCCTTGTCTTTGCAATATTCGTAAAACCTCTTTTGATTTTATGTTTTTTAATTTCATCCAGAATATTCAGTTTGGAATGTTCTTATACTTTTTACTATTGAATACTTTAACAAAAAGCACGTGCTTCTCGCCCCCCAGATAGAAGATTTAAATTTTCTTAACGCAGAAGAAAAAAACTTGCTTCACTTTGTTACGCATGCCGTCTTGCAGACTTTAGGCATAAATGCCTCACACAACTTAACAGGAGATAAAGAGGAATTTCTTGCAGAAATTCCCCAAATTCTTCTTCCAGCTCGAGACTGTGAGGTTCCGCTCCAGTCTCGAGCTGGAAGAAGAACTTTCCTTATCCCTAACGTTATGTCTAATTAAAATCACTTTTCTTTCCCACCCAAACAGGTGCTTTTTTCGGTAAATTTATAACACAACTTCTGTTTCAATTTATTATGAGAATATGTGCAATAGGCGACCCTCACGGAAGTTTGGACAAAGTCAAAGAAGTGCCTTTGTCTGATGTAGATTTGATTTTACTAACTGGCGATTTAGGCAGTGCTAACCTTATGCGTAAAATGGCTTTTGATAATATTGAAAGAAAAAAACAAGGGCTTGAGGAAATTGAATATACTCCTGCTCAAAAAAAGAAAGCATTTATGGAATCTTATACTTCTACAATCAAGATTGTAAATTATCTTCGCAGGTTCGCCCCGGTTTTTACAATTTTCGGGAATGTAGAATCTTCAAATTATGATACTAGAAAACAATCCCGAAAAATTGGTGTTGCCTTGCCTTATTTATCAAATGATTTGAATGCTTTGCCTGATGTTCGCGTGATAAATAATCGTGTCGCAAATTTTGAAGGAATAAAAATCGGCGGTTTAGAATATTTTGTTGATACTAATTGGGTGCGAGAATTTAAACCATCTGATTATAAAGAAAGGTTGGCTAAAGCCAAAAAAGAAACTGACAAAGCAAAACGAGTTTTGCGATGGTTTAATTCTCTTGATATTTTAGTTTGTCATCAACCGCCTTATGGATTTTTAGATAAAGTTGCTGCAAAATTTGCTCCAAAGCATTGGCAAGGCAAAAACGCAGGAAGTCAAGCCATTTTACAATACATAAAATCTAAATCACCTAAATATGTTTTCTGTGGGCATATTCATGAGGGTGAAGGAATGAAAAAAATTGGTGAAACAGAAGTTTATAATCTCGGAGTTGGAGAATATAAAATTGTTGAATTTTAACGCACCTGTTTTTCCCACCCTAATTTAGTGCCATCACTACTCTTTTAACTCTTCTAATAAAACTTTATATAGGCAAAAGAATTTTTTTAACATTATGGATGAACAGAATATCAAAGAAATCTTGCAAATCATTTTAGATAGTCTTCAAGGAAAAAAGTAGTTTGGCATCTTGCTGGAAGTGCAAATCTCAAAGTTCATAATGTTGACGTTCCTGTTCGAGATTTGGATATTACTACTAATAATGTCGGAAATGTTATTTTCAGAAATATCTTAAAGGAATTTATAGTTAAAGATTTTTTCAATAAAAAAATAAGTAGAAATTCTTTATTTTGTGATATTAATGGCTTTGAAGTTGAAATAAATTCCTACCAAAACGAAGAATTGCTTATGTTAGATAAGACTAAAAAAATCTTATGGAACGATTTGCAAATTCCGATTACACCTCTTGAAGATGCTAAAAAATTCTATGAATTAATAAATCGTAAAGAGAAAGTTTATTTAATTTCTAAGTATTTGTCGGACTGACCTGCACCATACTGTGCCTACGCTTCACTTCGGCATTTCTCTTGCAGAAAAAACATAACAGCACTTTAAAGTGCGATGATGGAAAGTTCTCATAAGCCCGAGTTATACAACTCTCTCGGGAAATTTTTGCTAAGAAATTTCCGAAAGTTTTATGGTAACTATTTTTTGGAATTTTGGAAATTACACAACTCTCTATTTGCGACGGGACTTTTCATTAGATAAACTGTCAGAAAATCGGGAGTTTCCTATTTTGAATTTGAAATTCCGCCACCAAAAGACTTGACAGAACTCTCCTTAGAAAATCATTTAAACCTCGTTCTTCTCCTAAACAAATGAACAAACAACATCTAATAATGTCTGCGTCAATCCTCATAGTCCTCCTGCTTGCGATAGCAATTTACTTGTTTAGCATCTATCTTCCCTCAACAGTCGACACCTCGCCGGAAGAAGGACTTCTAAAATGCAACACTCTCGGCTCATCCGTAGAAGGCGCGATAAATCTTCTTTTCTTCTCAAAAAGTGAAACCGAAGTAAAAGAATACGCAGACTTTTTTTTCAAGACTCCGCCTTACATAAATTACCAAAACAGATTCAACATTCACTACATAGACAATTACGCTCCGGAATGCGACACATACAAAGGCATCGCAACTTTCTGCCACTCGCGAACGCTTCTCAAAAGAGCCGCTTCCTGCCCGAACGACTACGTTATAGTTTTAGTCGGGGGACTCTCCTCCTCAATAAGGAGCTCGTCATATCAAAAAGTTGTTAGTCTAAACACGGCTCACCCGCTGACTGTTTTAACGCATGAATTCGCTCACACTTTCGCAAACCTCGCCGATGAATATGTCCCAGCAGGCGCGCTTCCGAGAGGACAGCACAATTGCGTTTCGCAATGCACCAACTTCCAAAACATTGAAGACGGCTGTTTTAACGGCTGCACCGACGACTCGCATATACGGTCAATAGACGACGGCGTGATGAGAACTCTCTCAAGCAACGATTACGGTTCTTTCAATGAGCACATTGTCAGTAAATCAATTGAAGAGCAATCTTCCGAACCGACAACTCCCGTAACCGGCAGACAAACCAGCGAACCATCTAACTCAAAGTGCATCTTAGTAACTTTCGGACCCGATGGAAAACCGATAAGACAGGAGGCAGTTCCGGGAACCTGCTCCGAAGACGCTGAACCTGCAGATTTATACACGGTTCATACTGATGCACCGCCGGAGTCTGCACTGGAGCAAACAACCGACCAGCAAATCGTCGGCTCCACTGAAAAAGCCCTACCCGAAGACTTGCCGGAAACTTCATTAATAATTCCTGTCGAAGAGGACGCGACCGAAGTTGTGGTCAAAACATTTGACGCCGCAGGAATTGAGCAGACAACAACAGTTGAAGTTCCAAAAGAAGAGCCGAAATCTAAAAAGGCGTTTGAATCCGGAGTCATAGAAAGAGTAGTCCGCAAAATCTTACCCGGAGAAACGGTAGTACAACAGGAGCAAACAGAAGAAAGGACAATTTTAGAAAAGATTACGGGAACTGGGCTTTCAAGGTCCCCGCAAAAAGTCGGAGATTTAGAAAAGCTTTCCCCAATATCCTTAGGGAATACAACGAGTGGCAATGAGACTAACGCCACGACAGAAACACAGACAAGCTCCCCACAGGTTGGGTTCTTCACAGGACCAACAACTGAACAGGCAGGCGATGGTTTGGGCGACGGTTTAATCACCATCAAGGCAATCTCTGACTTAACCGACAAAACTCTCCCAAAAGTGTTAATAATAATCTTAACCGCGACTTTGGTAATCTTTATTATAATGACAAGGAAAAAACGCAGAGGCAGCGGTGTCGCATTTGCGGGAGGCAAGGTCTCAAAATAATATCGAGAAATTTGTCTTCAACAAATTTCCGAGAACTTATAGCAACTATCTTCCAGAATTTTAGAAATTAGGAAACTCCCGATTTTGCGGCAGAGCTCGCAGAGGCTAAGTTTATATACAAAAAAATCTTAGTTCAATTGAGGTGAAAATGTTATCGGAAAAAAATCCATTTCGCGGGAGAAGCAACTTGGTTTTTTGTAAGGATAATCACCAAAAATTAAACATTAAGGCGATAATAAAATGAAAATAGCTTTCTTTGAAATTCGGGACTGGGAGAAAAAGATATTGAAACAATTAGTGAAAGGTCACTCACTTTCTTTTTACGGCGAACCTTTGACAGAAGAAAACTCTAAAAAGGCAGGTTCGGCGGACGTAATTTCCGTCTTCATTCACTCAAAAATAAACTTAAATATTCTCAGGAAACTTCCAAAGCTAAAACTAATAACGACCCGTTCAACGGGGTTTGACCACATTAACATAAAGGAATGCAAAAAAAGAAAAATAAAAGTGATGAATGTCCCGACTTACGGCGAAAACACCGTAGCTGAACACACTTTCGCTCTCCTTCTTGCCATGTCAAGGAAAGTTCATAAATCTTATTTGAGAACAATAAAAAATGATTTTACAATAGACGGTCTTAAGGGCTTCGACCTGAAAGGACGCACTCTCGGAGTTTTAGGAGTTGGAAAAATCGGCAAGCATGTAATCAGAATCGCGCGCGGTTTTGAGATGTCGGTCTTAGCTTACGACAGAAACCCCGATGAATTCCTCGCGGAGCAATTAAACTTCAGATACGTCCCGCTAAAACAAATGCTGAAAAAGTCCGACATTGTTACAATACATATCCCATACACGAAAGAAAACCATCATCTAATCAATAAAAAGACACTTCCTTTGTTCAAAAAAGGTGCAATTCTTCTCAACACTTCGCGCGGCGCAATCATAGACAACGAAGCGCTCCTTCTCGGTCTGAAGAAAAGAATTTTTTCAGGTCTTGGTCTTGATGTAATAGAAGGCGAAAAACTGATTGAGGAGGAGTTTCTTCTTTCACATGAAGAAGACCGCGACGAAGCCATCCAGACTTTTATTGAGGACCATAAAATAATTGACAACGAAAATGTCGTCTTCACCCCTCACATCGCCTTTTTCTCACAGGAAGCTCTGGAAAGAATTCTTGAGCAAACCGCAGAAAACATAAATTCCTTCGTCGCCGGTAAACCTACTTCTTCTCTAATTTCTTAACCCTGACTTCAAGCTCCTTAATCCTCTCAGCCATCGCTTCCTTTTCTTTCACCGGAGATTTTTCCATGGTCTTGATAAAATCAGAAAGATACGCGTTAAACAAAGTGCTAAGCTTGCCACCAAACATCCCCAGTTTTTTCTTCGCCTTCCCAAGCAAAGCCTTGTCGACAGTAACATTAACTCTTATCTTTCTCCTGCCGTTCCTAACTTTTATTGCCATACATATTAGTGTGTATAAAAGTATAAAAATCTTTCCCCCCCAATAGATTTAAATATGCTATTAATTCAGGAACTCTGTGTTAAGCAAAACAAAAATCAAGGTGAGAATAGGAAAAAAGACAAACCCGATTTTAGTTGAAACAGCGCGTGCCGCTTCAAAGAACAAAGCATGGGCTATTCTGGCAAAGACTCTTTCTTCTCCAATGAGAAAACAGTCTTCAATGAACTTGTTTGAAATCGAAAAGCAGACATCGGAGGGAGACACAGTTATAATTCCAGGGAAAGTTCTTTCAAAAGGCAACCTGACAAAAAAAATCAGTCTTTGTTCGCTGGCAATTTCAGAAAAAGCAAAGGCAAAATTGGCGGAGACAAAATCGGAGCATCTGTCAATTCTGGAAGAAATAAAAAAAAATCCGAAAGCGGAAGGTGTTAAATTTCTAAAATGAAAAAACAAGTTTCAAATAGCAATAATTTTTTTATTAACACAGTAAAGTTAAACCCTGAGGCAAGCTCAAAGTGATAATAATAGATGCCACGCAAGGAACACTTGGAAGAATCGCGGCATACGCCGCGAAGCAGGCGCTCCTAGGCAAAGAAATCGCAATCGTAAACTGCTCTCATGTCCTGATAACAGGAAACAAAGAACCAGCCCTGGAAAAATACCGCCATCTCAGAAAGATAGGCGGCTGGGCTTTGAAAGGACCAAACTTTCCGCGCTCTCCCGAAAGAATAATGAAACGAACAGTTAGAGGAATGCTTTCATACAAACAAGAGCGGGGCGCTTCGGCACTAAAAAGAGTTAAATGCTATAACCTTGTTCCAGAAGAAATGAAAGAAAAAGAAAAGATTTCAATGAAAAGAAGAATAAAATCGCGTGCTCACGAACTATCTGAAGTGAGCAGAGATTTATAATGGCGCAAAAAACAAAAAATCAGGAAAAAACGATTTTCGCAGGAAAAAGAAAAACTGCAGTTGCAAAACTAAGAATCAAATCGGGCACAGGAAAAATTTTCTACAACCATCTGTCTCACTTGGACCTTGGATTGTTCCACAAACTTGCCCTATCGGAGCCAATCAGAATCTACCAGCAGGAACTCGGAGAAACGCCATTGTTTGATTTTGAAATCAAAACAATGGGTGGCGGAAAGGAAGCACAAATCCAGGCGGCTCGTTTGGCTCTGGCGCGCGCACTTTTGCACATCTCCGGCTCTGACGTTTTGAAGAAAGCATACATCAAATACGACAGAAACATGATTGTTCAGGACGCGCGAAGAAAAGAAGCTTGCAAGCCCGGCGATTCCAAGGCAAGAGCAAAGAGGCAGAAGTCCTTCAGATAGTGAAACATAGTTTAAACAAAACCCAAAATTTAAATTGCCTTCTTTCCTTAATTATGTATGGAAAAAGTGGTGAAAATTACTGTCCCGATAGTGATAATTATAATCGCAGTAATAGCAATTTCTGTTCAAAACTCCGGCAAAGAAATCTGCTTCAACTCAAACTGCATCACCGCCGAGGTCGCGAACTCCCCGCAGGAAAGAGCTCGCGGTTTAATGTATCGCACTTCTCTCGAAGAAAACGAGGGAATGTTGTTCATCTTTGAGGAACCGGCGAAACACGGTTTTTGGATGAGGAACACTTTAATTCCGTTGGATATAATTTGGCTTAATGAAGGAAAGAAAATCATCCACATCGCGACGGCACAACCGTGCATGGAAGACTCCTGTCCATCTTTCGTCCCGAAACAAAACGCTCTTTATGTAATTGAAGTCAACGCCGGCTTCGCGGAAAAGAACAACATTCAGATAGGAGACATAGTTTCAATCAACTAAAAAAATAAAAACCGACTTTTTCTCTGATAAACATGGAAGAGCTGACTAAACAGCAGAAAATTTTGATTGCAAACGAAAGCGAGAGAAATAGAAAGTATTTTCTGAAAAACAAAGGAATGATTTTAGAAGCATACGCTGGACCGACGGTTATTTACAAAATGTCGGGAGGAGAGCATGTGATTATTTCCAGCGAGAATGAAGAAGTATTGAGAAACACTCTAAAAAATTTGAAGGATGTAGTAGCAAGAAAGAGTGCTTATTGGGTTACCAAAAAAGACCGCCACATAACTCCTGACCCTTTCTAATTCTCCAAAGCATCAAACGGATTCTTAACTTTCATCAACTGCTCGTTGGAAACATGCGTATAGACCTGCGTCGTTGATAAAGACGCGTGCCCGAGCATCGCCTGAATAATCCTGATGTCTGTTCCCTGTTCCAGAAGATGCGTAGCAAAACTGTGCCTCAAAGTGTGCGGCGTTACCTTCTTGTTAATCCCTGCCCTCTTTCTCGTGCCGACAATAATTTTTTGAATATTTCTTGTCGTTAGTGCCTTCGTCTTTGAAAAAACATATTTGTTTTCCTTTCCTCGCGTGGTCAAATACTCTTTCAATTCTTCAGCCAGAGCCGAAGACATCACGAACAATCTGTCTTTAGAACCTTTCCCTTTCCTGACCCAACCGCTCCTTTCGCTGAGACTTAAGTCGTCGACCTTTAGATTAACAATCTCCGAAACTCTTAAACCCGTTGAATAAAGCAAAGCAACAATCAGTCTGGACTTAACCGTATCTGTGGAATTAATAAGATTCCTTACCTCCTCTTTGTTCAAAACTTCAGGCAGTTTTCTCTCTTTTTTCGGCAGGGGTATTCCTTCAAAACTTTTCTTTAAAACTTCAATAAAAAAGAATTTCAGCGACGCGGCGGCAAGCATTATTGTATTCTTGGACTTGGTGTCAAACATCTTGGAAAGAAAAGATTTTACATCATCTTCGTTCAACTCGTCCGGGTTTTTTCCGCAACTTTCTAAAAATTTATTGACGAAGAAGGAATAATTCCTCACGGTCAATGGAGAAAAACCACGAACTTTCAACTCCGTCTTTAATTTTTCTAAAACTATCATTCAACCTCTTCCAGAAAATTAAACGAACATCTTATATAAATCTTATTGTTGTATCTTCTCTAATTTTAGTTGGCAACAAGGACATATAAACTTAATAACCTTTAAATTTTAAATCAATGGTCTTAACGGGAAGATGGTCTCAAACAAAAAACCTTTTAGAATAAGCCCGAAAGGAAACGGCACTTATGATTTCGCTTACGTAGACAACAATTTATTTCATGAACCCGGAGCGGTCTTGGAAATTGAAAAGTCGGCACAAATTCCACCACATCGGGGAGGTTATACCGACGAAGAGGAAATAGCAGCATTTTTGAAATATAATTGCAGAAGATTTTCGCTCTCGCAAATTCCTGATAGCGATGGAAGAATAAATCCTCAAGCCGAAGGTCTGGTAAAAAAATTGATGGACGAAATAAAGACGGATGAAGATGGAATTATATCGACTAATATTGGTCTTGTCTATAATTTTTTTAGAAAATTTAAATCTCCTATGATAGACCGTGATGAATTGGAAAGCGGGGGCTATTGTGCGTTGCTTCGCGCGACAAGAAATTTTGATATTTCTAAAGGGTATCGGTTTTCAACATACGCTTGCACTTCAATAATAAAAGCATTTACGAAAGTTGTTGCCAACACTGCCGAGAGAGGTCGGCGCTTCCCAAATTTGATTCGATTAGGTGCAGAAAATCCGCAATTAGACAATCTGGATGAAGCGGAATATCTTTCAGCCATCAGAGATTCAGAAATGGATTCGAGCAATCTCTCTAAAATAATTAAGTCCGCACTGGACACAAGAAACGAGGAGTTTATAGCTAAAAGATTTCCCCTAAACGAAATTAAACCACTAAATCTTAAAGAAATGGGAGTTCTTCTCGGAATAAATAAGGCTGAAGTTGCTCAAATTGAAAAGGGTATTCTAAAAACATTAAGAAAAGCCATTGAACCCGAACTTGTTTAATGATAAATTAAACAAACAATTTATATAACACCTTTGTCTAAAATTAAAATGGAAAAGAAGGCGCTAATTGGGAAGATAATTTTCCTCCTGCTCTTGGCGGTTTTCGTCATAGCGATAGTAGTTTATCTTTTTGGCGGTTTGAAATACACGACTAGAGGTGTAACAGCAACCGTGTCCTATAATCCAGAAGAAGACGCGGAAGGAATTGAAATTATAGAACTCCCGCCGACGAGTCCGCCACCCTCTCCCCGCATAGAGAATAACGAAACTAATCTTACGGAACCGGAGTTAATTGCAGAAAACGGAACTGGATTAAACTTCACGGAGATATCGGGATAATGGAAGACGAAAGATATAAACTAAAGATAGCTGTGATTTCCGGAGCTTCGCACGCGATTCGTTTCAAGGAAAAAAATCCGCGTGCTCTTGAACAGGATGTCATTCGGCACGTTACAGACAATGTAGAT
>Ga0210057_1000635_pt1 | contig 57438 bp, 60 predicted proteins | sample CryGeyCG2114_010_2_FD_183968 | JGI IMG/M metagenome (GOLD analysis project Ga0210057, IMG submission 183968) | Groundwater microbial communities from aquifer - Crystal Geyser CG10_big_fil_rev_8/21/14_0.10 (SPAdes) (version 2) | ecosystem: Environmental > Aquatic > Deep subsurface > Groundwater ...
ATGTTGATAGAACATATTGGTTTTGGTTATATAATTAGTAGACTCAATTATTATACATCGACCAATATGTTTTTTTATTACTATTTAGTGGTTCTTAGCTATGTTGCACTTGGGACCAGAATTCAGCTACAATATGTTGTATAATTCCTTATATTATGTCAACATAAAGTTGAATACATACCCCTTATGAATTATCGTAAATTCCCCGAAAGAGCGCTACAAAACCTAGTTTCCATCCCGTTTATTTGGCTACCTCTACCATTTTTTATTATGTTAGATATCGTTGGCTCTATTTATCAGGAAGTTTGCTTTCCTCTCTATGGTTTGGAAAAAGTGAAACGTTCCGACTATATATTAATTAGAGACAGAGCGAAGTTAGAATATTTGACGACAGTGGAAAAATTCAATTGTATGTACTGTGGTTATGGAAATGGCTTGCTATTATATTTGAAAGAAATTGCTGGTCGTACGGAAAAATATTGGTGTGGTATTACACATCAAAAAAAGGTAGGATTTATCGCTCGTCCTGATCAAATTGCAGCTGACTATGCTAAGTATGGTGATGAGAAAGATCTTAAAGAAAAATATGGTGAACATCGTGGTTATTAGGGCTCGTTTGTAAGATTGGATAAAAGAAGAGCGGCTTCAGGTCGCTCTTTTAGTTTTATTGTTTCTAGGAATGTTAGTTGAGTAGGGCGCGGAAGGCGGCGGTTTCCCTCACGCCAGTTTCTATAGGTTTAATTATTTTATTTAGCAATAAAGAGTTGTTTGCTAGCCCGGCCTTTTCCCCGGCTTGGCGAGTTTTCTGGCAGAGATATTCCAGCTGAGATGATAATCTAACAGTACTTTCCACAAACAATAAATAAATAATTTCCGGTTCTTTCTTTATATTTAAAGAAATTTTTCTATGTTTAGCGGCCTTTAAGATATGAATATTAGCGGCCGTTATGGCACCATTTTTTAAATCTTCTAACCAGTCTCTAGTATCGTCTGAAAGTTGTTTTGTAGCGAGCGCCTTTCTAAAGAAGCTTAAGACTGAGCGAATGTTTTTCATTTCCACTTTCGGATTATTCAGAAACATAATAGCTATTGGACCCAAGCCGAGAGCCAAAGATTTTTTTGATAAGTCGGTTAAGTTTTTAAAACTAGATAAACGAGAGGGTAAAATAATATTATTGTTTTGTATTTTTAATTTTGGCCGGCTAACTTCTTGGCGATTAGCATTATCTAATTCATCGTTAATTTTGTTAAATAATTGATAAAATTTTGGCGGTAAATTTAGACGATAATAAATTTCTAGATATTTACGGTAATAGCTATTAGCACCGGGTAGGAGTTTAGCTTGTCCGGTTCCGTCTAGAAAATCGTCATAAATATTTAAAGCTCGCCACAAATAAAGATTGGCTTGCCCTAAACTTTTTAGTTGTGATAATTTTATTTTTTGCCTATCTTTAGACAGCAGTGAGGCAGCAAACCATTGCGGCCAGAAATAAACTTTTTCTTTTACCATTTTGTTAAATATATTTATTTAATTATTTGTTTGGAGTGTTTATATTATGACGGGGCAGAGAAACAGTAAATTGACTGCCTTGTTTTAATTCACTAGATACGGTAATTATGCCGCCGAAGTCTTTTTCCACAATATTTTTAGTGGAAGATAACCCTAGGCCCAGGCCACGCCCAGCTGTTGATTTAGTGCTAAAAAATGGGGAAAAAATTTTAGTTAAATCTTCAGGAGCAATACCGTTACCCTCATCCGTCACAGTTATGATTATTTGTTTTTCAGTTTGTTCTAATTTTATTAACACTTTTTTTTCTTTATTATTTTTTTCTTCTTCGCCAGCTTCAATGGAATTAGCTATAAGATTCATAATAATTTGTCCAAATTTTATAGCATCACCATATAAATAAACATTGTTATTACTAATGAAATTAATTTTGCTTTGGGCTTGTCTGGACTTGTAGGCTAAAATTTCTATAATTTGTTCAATTTCTTTGTTAACGTTGAAACTAGTATAACTATTTTTGCGTTGAATTTGTTTTTTAATACAGCCAATTAGCCCCTCCATTTTATGAGTAGCTGATAGCGCTTGGCTGAGATAGGACTTGGTGTCGATAATTTTAGTGTTGGCATCGCTTTTAATTTGTTCTAAATTAAGAGACACGGCTGTTAGAGGATTTATTAAATCATGAAATATACCGGAAGAAAGGCGACCAAATTCAGCTAGGCGGTAAAGCTGATTAATTTTTTCCGCTTCGGCTTGGCGTAATTGTTGAGTTCTAGCCGCCACTTTAATTTCCAGGGAATCACGTTCTTGGCGTAAGGCTTGTTTACTGTTGTGTGCTTTAGTAAGAGCCCGATTGTTTTCTCGCGCGAAAAACCAGGCAATAATGGCTATGATAATTAATAAAACGGCATTAGCAATGGCGTCGCCGACTTCACGATTTTGATTATGCCAACTAGAGTCTACAGGTATTATGTTAGAACTTTGCAGAGCGGTGAGAACAATCATGGCTAAGCTAATAACAGTCGTGCTGATTAAAATTAATTGATCGCCGAGTAGAATCCCCGACAAGGTAATTATTAATATAGCCAGTAAAATTGCGGCCGGTAAATCAGAGCCCCAAGTTAACAAGCAATAGAATAAAGGCAGGGAATAAACACCTATCAACAACCAAGCAGCTGCTTTTGTCTTTCCGCGACGTGATAGCCAGAGAAAAAAAGAAAACACAGCGAGGATGATCAAGGTATATATAATTGGCATCCCGCCATCATTAGATCGAGTTAAGATATCCGAAAGACGAATTAAATTTAAAATTATGAAACCGCCAATGGAAAATAATAATAGAACATTTAATATTAATTCCCGTCGTCTTGATTCTTCAGTTTTTGCTCGTAAAGGTAATATTTTTTTCACGCCCTCTTTAGTATGTTTTATTATATGCGTTATCATAAGTTATGTGTCTTTTTATAAAAACACTTCTTATAAAATTTTTATAAGAAGTGTTAATAATCTTTAGTCTCGCCAAGGAATACCGGGGTTAAGAGCGAGGGCCAGAATCACGGCTGAGAGTGACATTAGTCTTGATATTTTAAGATTAGCTTTTTTCTTAGGATTTTTGGACATAAATTAAATATTGAAATAATTTTAATTATGATATCGACTTTTAGTCGTCAAGGTTACTAGACGACTTATCACTCTTTTATTGTAATTGAATAATACTGAATAAAATTTAAAATTTTTTTAAAAATATTTTTTATTTTTTTTCGTCAATTTTATAACCACGGTTAGAAAATGTGAAAATAAGTTTATGACGATCGTCGTCTAATTTCCGGCGTAGACTGCGGATATGAACTTCAATCGTATTAGAAAATGGATCGGCGTTTTCATCCCAAACATGTTCTATAATTTTCTGACGAGACATGATTTGTCCTCTATTTCGCAATAGATATTCTAAGAGAGCGAACTCTTTTGTAGATAAATTTATTCTTTTATGATTTTTTAGAACTAGAAATTTATCGGGATCTAGTTCAATATCGCGAAATTTTAAAATATGTCCCTGCCAAATTTTAGGACGACGCGTAATGGCTTTAATGCGAGCCAGTAATTCCGAAGTGGCAAATGGTTTAGTGAGATAGTCGTCAGCGCCTATATTTAAAAGATCAACTTTATCGTTTATTTCTGACCGCACTGTAAGTATCAGGACTGGAGTATTTATATTTTCTTGACGTATTTTTTGGGTTATTTCTCGGCCGCTTAATCTGGGCAAATTATAATCTAAGATTATTAAATCATAATCATTAGTGCTGGCTAATAGATATCCCCGCTCACCATCTTCGGCGACATCAAAGACATGACCATCAGCTTTTAAACTCAAACTTAAAGCGCGTCTTATGTCATCGTCATCTTCTACTAATAAAATTTTCATAATCTAAAATTTATAGGTACTTTTATTCTAACGTAAATTTTAATTGAAAACAAACATTAATATTATAAATGATGTTAGATAAAATAAAGTTAAAGTTTTTTTAAATAAAAAATAAAGTCATTCCCCATTCTTGCCTTTCCCCCTTAATCGCGTTAAGATTATATAGATAATGTTTGTGCTTTTGCTTGAGAAAATAGCTTTTTATGAGCCCTAAAATATTTGATATTATTAAGAGAAATCGCCTAATTGAGTCTTTGCGTCCCAAAAACTCCGATCCTTTTTTAGTTAAAGAAGGGCGTTTTTCTTTTGGTAATTTTAAGGACTCTTCCTACTATACTAACTGGACTGAGGAAGCATATTTGGCCGATATCAGTCATAAAGAAATGGTCAGTCGTTCTTTTGATTTTCGTCGTTTAAAATATGTATTTTTTGTTGTTATTTTGGCTTTAGTATCTTTAGTAGGTAGAGCTTTCTGGCTGCAAGTTTCTCGTAATGATTACTATAGTTTGTTAGCCGATAGCAATCGCTTGCGCATAGAAATAATTGAGCCTAAACGGGGAATTATTTATGATAGTGCCGGCGAACCTCTGGTGCGAAATAAAGCGAATTTTGTTTTATCTTTTCGTCCGATTGATTTGCCGCGTGATGAACTAGTACGTGATGAACTATTACGTCATATCAGTTTAATTTTATCGGGTGAAATTACTAACTTGGGTAATGTTCCGGTGCATTCTAGCTCGGCTGACCAAACAACAAGTTCTTCTACGCCCGGATTGGAGCTGAGTAGTGATAACGCTCTTTTTTATCAGTTTAAAGAAGCTTTATCAAAAATTACAGTCGGCTCCCTGGAATCATATCAGTCAGTTTTTGCTGAAGATAATATTGGCTATGATAAAGCGATGCTCATTGCTTTAGAATTACCACATTGGCCCGGAGTCTTTTTATCTACCAAGATAAGACGTGAATATTTAGAGCCAACCGCAATTTCCGGTACTCCCGCGGTTTTAGGCGAAAGCAGTTTTAGCCATATCTTGGGTTATACCAGTAAAATCAATGAAGAAGAAATGGCGACTTTAGACGATAATTATTCGCCGATTGATTATATTGGTAAGACTGGACTGGAAGCTTCTTGGGAAACAGAATTAAAAGGTGAACCCGGTCAAAAAAATATTGAGGTAGATGCTTTAGGCCGTCAGAAAAAAATAATTAATGAAGTGCCGGCTCAGGATGGCATTAATTTACAGTTAGCGATTAATGGTTCCTTACAGCAAAAAGCGGAAGAGGTGGCCAAATCTTATTTGGAAAAAATGAAATTGAAGCGTGCTTCAATAATTATCATGAATCCTAATAACGGGGAAATAATGGCTTTAGTCAGTTTGCCGGCTTATAATAATAATCTCTTTGCGGCCGGTATTAGCCAATCAGAATATGCTAAGTTTCTAGATGACCCTGACCACCCACTTTTTAGTCGGGCTGTGAGCGGAGAATTTCCTTCGGGCTCTACTATTAAACCGATTTTTGCAGCGGGTGCTTTAGAGGAGGGAATAATTACTGCGGTTACCAGTGTTTTGAGTACTGGCGGCTTACGTATCGGTGAATGGTATTTTCCGGATTGGAAGGCTGGCGGCCATGGTATTACCGATGTGAAAAAAGCTTTAGCAATGTCTGTTAATACTTTCTTTTATTATATTGGCGGCGGTTATGGTGATTTTAAGGGGCTGGGTGTCAGTGGTTTGGTTAAGTATGCTAATCTTTTTGGTCTTGGTCAAGTAACAGGGATTGATTTACCGGGAGAGCGACCGGGCTTTGTTCCGACCGCCGCTTGGAAAGAAGAAGTTAAGCGGGAGCCTTGGTATATAGGCGATACTTATCATTTTGCTATTGGCCAGGGGGATGTTTTGGTAACGCCTTTACAGGTAGCGGTTTATACCGCGGCGATAGCTAATGGTGGCATTTTGTATCAACCGCATGTCGTCAGTAAAATTTTAAATAGTGATAACACTGTTAAGCAAGAAGTTAAACCATTAATAGTGCGTCGTAATTTTATTGATCCTGCTAATTTAAAGATTGTTCGGGAGGGTATGCGCGAAACCGTAACTATCGGTAGCGCTCGCTCTTTATTATCTTTACCGATAGCTACGGCCGGAAAAACCGGCACTGCGCAATGGTCCACTAAAAAGGCACCGCATGCTTGGTTTATTGGATTTGCTCCTTATGATAATCCTGAGCTAGTGATTACAGTCTTAGTAGAAGAAGGGGTGGGCGGGGAAGTTAGCGCCACCCCGATTGCTCGTGATATTTTAAATTGGTATTATAGTAACAAAAAAGATTAAATAATTTCGACGGTTATATGGAACATTTACCCCTGCCTTTACATTTATCTATTCATTTTATTCTGGCCGTTTTAGTCGGCTGGTTACTAGGTCGCCGTTTTAATAAACCGGCTTTAGGAATTATTGCCGGATTATTAGGGGGATTTTTTATTGATTTAGATCATGTCTTGGAATATTTTTTAGTCTTTGGCCCGCATTTTAATCTAGCTTATTTTCTGGACGGAAGACAATTTTTAGCCAGCAGTCAAGTGCACAGCTGGTTTCATGCCTGGGAATATGCGCCGATATTATTATTGTTAGCTTGGTTGTTGCGGAAGAAGAAGGCAGTGATGGTTTTTATTATTGTTTTAACGGTCGGGGGTTTAGTTCATTTGGCGAGCGATTGCCTTATTAATCAGTATCCGTTTCGCAACTATTCTTTATTATATCGCTGGCGCGTTAATTTTGCTGCCGATCAGATATTAAGCCCGGAGCAATATCAGGAATTTTTGAATCAAAAAAAATATTTTGATTCGTAATTTTAGCTAAAGTTTCTATTAATTACAGTAAAAAAGACCACCTGTTAGCACTCTCTTGACTTGAGTGCTAACTTTGTTTATAATACTTTATATGATGAGTGATAGAAAAAAGTTTCTCTTAGAAACAATTGTTAAGGAGTATATAAAAACTGCCCAGCCGGTTTCTTCTGGTATGTTGGTTAGTAAATATAAACTGGATATTTCGCCTGCTACGGTACGTAATGAAATGATGGAGCTGGAAGAAGAGGGTTATATTCATCAGCCGCATACCTCTTCCGGGCGCGTACCGACTGAAGCTACTTATGAACTCTTAATTGGAGAACTTAAGGAAGGGAAGAATCGTAAGCGTTTAAAAGAGTCGGAAGTAAAATTATTGGAGCAAATTTTTAAACAGGAGGAAATGGCCTACAAGCAAACAGCTAAAGCCATTGCCGAATTTTCCGGTTCGGCCGTTTTTTGGGCCTTTCATAAAAATGATTTGTACTATACCGGTCTGTCTAATTTATTTGCTCAGCCGGAATTTCGTGAGACCGCTGCAGTTTGTGATGTGTCTGGCGTAATTGATCGCATGGAAGATATTATTGATACGATGTTTGAAGAGTTCAACGATGGTTTACAGATTCTTGTCGGTTCTAATAATCCTTTTGGTAATTTTTTGAGTGCGGTGATTGTAAAATATAAAAATAATAATCAAGACGGAGTATTTGGTATTTTAGGGCCTGTTCGCATGGACTATGGTCGTAACCTAGCCTTAATAGAATTTATTAAAGAAAAGTTTGAATAAATATGAGTGAAAAAAATAAAAATCAAGAAGTTCAATTAAATGAAGATTTATTTGCGGAAATAAAACCCGGTATTTATCATCACTTTAAAGGCTCTGATTATAAAGTCATTTGTGAAGCACATGATCATGACAGCCAAGAGGCGATAGTGGTTTATGCGCCCGTTGAAGGAGGTAATTGTTGGACAAGATCTAAGGCTGATTTTTTAGCTGAAGTAGAAGTCGATGGAAAAAAAAAGAAACGTTTTGAATTTTTACGTGAAGAAGAACAGAATTCTTGGGAAAATAAATATCTGCGTGCTTTAGCGGATTATCAGAATCTTTTGAAACAAAGCACTAAAGACAGGGAAGAATTTGTAAAATATGCTTTGGATGATTTTCTGCAGAATATTTTACCGATTTATGATCATTTAAAACTTTCAGTGGCCGGTTTAAGCGAAGAAGAGGGTAAAAATGCTTGGGCGCAGGGAGTTCGTCATGTCTTAAAACAGTTTAGTGAGGTTTTATCTCAGCATGGTATTGAAGAGATAAAAACTGTGGGCGAAAAGTTTGATCATAATACTATGGAAGCGATTGATGGTAGCGGCGAAACAGTTAAACAGGAAGTTATGCCTGGTTATAAATTAAATGGTAAACTTATTCGGCCGGCAAAAGTAATAGTAGAATAAATTATATACTTATTGTAGAAATACTATTTTTGAGAGACTTTTTTCCGCAGGAAAAATCCGGAGTGAAAAAATAGTATTTCTATAATAAATAATATTAATTATAAAAATATGTCATTAATCAAATGGACACCATTTTTCCCGGAGTTTGAAGACATGGACAAGAATTTTGAATCCATGTTGCCATCTGTCCGGGGCAATCAGTTCGGCTTTACGCCGGCAGTTGATATGTATGAAGACAAAGATAATGTCGTAGTAGAGACTCAATTGGGAGGCATTGACCCCGATAAAGTAGATATCTCTATTGAGAATAATATTTTAACTTTAAAAGGTGAAAGCGAAAAGAAAAGTGAAGTGGAAGAAAAAAATTATTATCGTAAGGAAATTCGTCGCGGCTCTTTCTATCGTTCTATCCCGCTGCCGACTAAAGTAGACGGTGATAAAGCTAGTGCGGTGAGTGAAGGAGGCTTGTTAAAAATCAGTATCCCTAAAGCAGCGGAAGTAAAGCCAAGAACGATTAAAATACAAACTAAAAAATAAATAAATAATTAATAAAAAATATGTCAAAGATTCTAGGAATTGATTTAGGTACGACTAATTCCGCTATGGCAATCATGGAGGGCGGCGCGCCTAAAATTGTAGAAAATATTGAAGGTAATCGCACGACCCCTTCGGTAGTGGCAATATCTAAAAGCGGTGAGCGTATCGTCGGACAGTCTGCCAGACGTCAGGCCGTTATTAATCCGGAAAATACCATTTACGCTGTGAAGCGTTTAATTGGTCGTCATTTTGACGAAGAAGAAGTGCAGCGCGATTTAAAGACCGCTCCTTATCAAATTGTACGTTCCGGTGAAGGAGTTAAAGTAACAATGGGTGATAAAGAATATTCTCCGCAAGAAGTTTCGGCGATGATATTGTCTAAGATGAAAGCTGATGCGGAAACTAAATTAGGCGAAAAGATTACTGAAGCTATTATTACCGTCCCCGCTTATTTTAATGATTCCCAGCGTCAAGCCACTAAAGACGCCGGACAAATTGCCGGTTTAGATGTTAAGCGTATTATCAATGAACCGACAGCGGCTGCTTTAGCCTATGGCTTTGATAAGAAACAAGGACAAAAGATTGTTGTCTATGACTTAGGCGGCGGTACTTTTGATGTTTCTGTTTTGGATATTTCTGCCGATACAGTGGAAGTAAAATCTACCAACGGTGATACTCATTTGGGCGGTGAAGATTTTGATCAAAGAATTATCAACTGGATTTTAGAAGAATTTAAAAAAGATCAGGGCTTAGATTTATCTAAGGATACTTTAGCTTTACAGCGCATTAAAGAGTCCGCGGAAAAAGCTAAAATTGAATTATCAACGGCGCAGGAAACGGAAATTAATCAGCCCTTTATTACTACCGATGCCAACGGTCCTAAGCATTTAGTGATGAAGTTAAGTCGGGCGAAGTTGGAAGCTTTGGTGTCCGATTTAGTTGAAAAAACTATTGAGCCTTGTAAAAAAGCTTTAGCTGATTCCGGTTTTCAGTTGAGTGATATTAATGAAGTATTAATGGTTGGGGGTATGACTCGTATGCCTCTAGTCTTACAGAAAGTGAAAGAATATTTTAGTAAAGAACCTAATTTGAGTGTTAACCCTGACGAAGTAGTGGCTTTAGGAGCGGCGGTTCAGGCGGGAGTTCTCCAGGGTGATGTTAAAGATGTTTTGCTTTTGGATGTTACTCCTTTAACTTTGGGCATTGAAACTCTTGGTGGTGTCGCTACTCCCCTGATTGAACGTAACACTACTATCCCGACTTCTAAGTCACAGGTCTTTTCTACGGCTGCCGACGGACAGACAGCGGTAGAAATTCATGTTGTGCAAGGTGAGAGACCGATGGCGAAAGACAATAAAACTCTCGGCAACTTTACTTTAGACGGTATTCCATCCGCACCGCGTGGCGTACCGCAGGTAGAAGTTAAGTTTGATTTGGATGCTAATGGAATTTTAAATGTCAGTGCGACCGATAAAGCTACTAACAAGCAACAGAATATTACCATTACTTCTTCTTCCGGTTTGTCTAAGGAAGAAATTGAGAAGATGAAAAAGGAGGCGGAAATGCATGCTGAAGAAGATAAGAAAGTAAAAGAAGAAGTGGAAATAAAAAATCAGGCTGACGCTGTTATGTTCACCATGGAAAAAATGATTAAAGAATCGGGTGATAAGATGAAGCCGGAAGATAAAAAGGAATTGGAAGATAAGAATGCGGAGCTTAAGACCGCTAAAGAATCCGGTAATTTGGAAGATATTAAAAAGAAAATGGAAGAAATTAATACTATTGCTCAGCGTATCGGCGCCGCTATGTATCAGAAGCCGGGGGCGGAGACGGGAGCGGGTGCGACTGGCGCGGCCGGTGCCGAACAAGCGGGCGCTGAAGCCGGTCAGGCGGCTGGAGACGAAACTAAGTCCGGCGAAGACGCGGGTGATAAGGACAAAAAAGATGATAATGTCGTAGAGGGAGAAGTGGAAGAAAAGAAATAAATGTCTAAAGATTATTACAACACTCTCGGCGTTGACAAAAGTGCCAACGCCGATGAGATTAAGGCTGCCTTTCGTAAAAAGGCCCACGAACATCATCCTGATAAAGGTGGTAATGCGGAAAAGTTTAAGGAGCTGAATGAGGCTTATCAGGTTTTAGGTAATGCCGAAAAGAGAAAACAATACGATCAATTCGGTTCCACTTTTCAAAACGGACAAGCTGGTGGTGGCTTTAATGGCGCCGGCGGTTTTTCCGGTTTTTCCGGCTGGCAAAATGGTGGAGCCGGTTTTGACTTTGAAGATTTGGGCGATATGTTTGGTGGCTTTGGTGATATTTTTGGTTTTGGTGGCGGTCAGAATAGAGGACGGAAACAAGCACGTGGCCGCGACTTAGAAATGACTTTGGCTGTTGATTTTATGGATGCAGTGTTTGGTACAGAAAAAGATTTGTCTTTTACAAAAAATGCTACTTGTTCACGTTGCAATGCCAGTGGCGCCGAGCCGGGTGCCAAAGTAGATAATTGTCAGACTTGTGGCGGTCGCGGTTATGTTACTAGAATCCAAAGGACTATACTTGGCAATATCCAAGCACAAACGGTTTGTAGTAGTTGCGACGGTGAAGGAAAAATCTACAGTCAAAAATGTACACAATGTGGCGGGACAGGCGTTCATAAAGAGGCAGTTAAACTTAAAGTTCGTATTCCGGCCGGTATTGCCGATGGTGAATCTATTCGTTTAAGTGGTCAGGGGGAAGCTGGTCCTAAGGGTGCTCCGGCGGGAGACTTGTATTTACGTATTCGTCTTAATGCTCATAAGAAGTTTAAGCGAGATGCTTATGATATTCGGACTGATGAGGTTATAAGTATCAGTCAGGCTATTTTGGGAGATAAAATTGAGGTGGAAACTGTTCATGGTCCCGTTAAACTTAAGATTCCTGAAGGAACTCAGTCCGCCACTATTTTTAAATTAAAAGAGAAGGGAATCAATAAACTTCATGGACGTGGTATTGGCGATCAATATGTCAAAATAACCGTCAAAATACCAACCGGAGCCACTAAAAAACAGAAGGAATTGCTGGGAGAATTAGGTATTTGACATAAATTGAATTTAATGATATAATAATTCAATGCTCAAATGTTGAGTATTACCCAATTTCGCCGGGAAGTGCGAAAAAACAGTATTATTAACAATTCAAACAAAGGTATTATCATGGAAAAAAGTAGCCAAAATCCCAGTTTCGGACAAGGGCTGGAACTCGCCGGTATTATTACCAAAGCGATTGCCAGTGCCGCAAAGAAAACCAACGCCGATTCAGACAGAGTCCAGGCAGTAATCGGCAAGCCCGGAGTAATTTTTCAGCTCATTCATAATTTGTTCGCGGAAGACGGAAAAATCAAGAAGAACCCTTCTATCATACAGCTTATCTCCGGTGGAGAAAAATTAATGATTGAAGCTCTCAATGGCAAAGCGTACATCTCCGACGCCAAGAAGACATTCAAATCATTTATCGACTCCAATTTCAAAAATTGGGGACTCAATCATTCCGGTCAGGCCACCGCTGAAACATTGCTTGATGTAAGCGAAATGATTGGCGATGGAACATTCGTTCAAATCTTTACCGGTATTACTCCCGATCTCGACAAAATCGTCATGACACAGGCACAAATTATCCGCTTCTGCGAAAAACATCCTACCTGGCTTCGTCAGGAGGGCTACGCCACTTTCTTCTTAACGAAGGTTAATGGCGAGTATTTCGTGGTCTACGTGTGTGTGGATTCGGACGGTCTGGATGTCCGCGTGTATCGCCTTGGGCGTGACGATGTCTGGCATGGCGAGTATCGTCATCGCGTTGTCGTCCCGCAACTTATACCTTTGGCCGAATAGTTCCTTTGGTATTTGTCCCTTTGTCCCTCGGATCCTTTGAACTTAGTTAAAAACTAAGCTCTTGGATTCCGGGGGATTTTTTTGTATAATGAAAGCATGGTTTTGTTTTGTCCGCCGGTCAAGGCTGTCGGGCCAAGACCGTTTAAAAATATTTTCTAGATTTTCGCCGGCCACGGCTTACGAAATAGGGAAAATGTTTTTAATTAAAAAATTATAAGTTGGTATAGAGCGCTTGCGGACTTTCAGGTCCCGAATAATATTCAGCCGCTTCTTTCGTATTCGTCAGAGCGACGGTGAAACCGGAAGGCGCTTTATACATTTTCGTGGTCAACGTGAATGTGAATTCGGACGGTCTGAATGTCAACGTGAATCGCCTTGAGAATGACAATGTCTGGCATGGCGAGTATCGTCATCGCGTTGTCGTCCCGCAACTTTTCAATTTCTCCTTCGTTCATTCGAGGGAGTTTTATTTTCTAGACCTTTTTTCCAGCCGCCTAGCATTCGGCCGATTTCGTCTAAATTTTCAGAAAGGGCGGAATACTTAATATTAGGGAGACACTTATTTTCCCAGGCCAGTTGCAGAAAGAATTTGAGGCTGTCGAGTTTTAAAATGGCCATTGATAATTGAGCCGATTTTCTTTCGCCGGACAAGTAGGCCGTGATAAATGTATTTTCCAGGAGAGATAAAAAATGACCTTCAATTTTTCCGCCCAGGTTATAGCGGTAAATCTTGGGAAAATCCGCGAGAGCATGAAACCAGAGGCTGTAAGCTTCTTTAGTTTTGACGAGCACCACCGGCGGTCGGAGTGATGTACTCATAATTTTAAAATGAAAAAATTTACTAAAACTTACGGCGAAATTATTACTGTTCCCAATCTGCTTTTAGCCTGGGAAGAATTTTTGGCGGGTAAGAAGAAGCGGCCGGATGTGGCTATTTTCAAGGTAGGCTAATAGACAATATTTTCGGTCTTTACCATGATTTAAAAGAAAAAAGTTATAAACACGGCGATTATCAGGCTTTTAAAATTTCCGACCCTAAGCCCAGGAACATTCATAAGGCCGTAGTTCGCGACCGGTTGCTCCACCATTTGTTATATCAGGAAACATATCAGTATTTTGACCGGCAATTTGTTCACGACTCCTATTCCTGCCGGCTGGATAAGGGTACTCATCGCGCCGTTCGCCGTCTGGCGGAATTCAGAGACAAAGTCTCCGAAAATAATCGGAAAGCTGTCTGGATATTTAAATGCGACATCAGAAAATTTTTCGCCAGCATTGATCATCGGATTTTAAAGAATATTTTGGTTAAATATATTGATGACCAGGATTTGTTGTGGCTGTTCGGGCAGGTAATTGACAGTTTCAATACGCCGGGAAAAATTGGTGTCGGTCTTCCTCTAGGTAATTTGACATCGCAACTATTGGTTAATGTTTATATGAATGAATTCGACCAATTTGTTAAACGTGTTTTGAAAATAAAATATTATATTCGCTATGCGGATGATTTTGTATTTTTGAGCGATAATAAAGAAGACTTAATCGCCTTGTGGCCGAAATTGGAAATATTTTTAAATGAACACTTAGGCCTGACTCTGCATCCAAAGAAAACTTTTTTTAAAACTTTGGCCAGCGGCGTTGATTTTTTAGGTTGGGTGCAATTTTCTGAACATAGAACGCTTAGAACAACGACTAAACGCCGTATGCTGAAAAGAATCAACCAAAGTAATAAGCCGGCGACCCTGGCTTCCTACTCGGCGATGTTGAAACATGGGAATGCCTATAAATTAAGTAAAAGGGCTGGTTTGGTTGACCTGGCATTATAACAGTTTTTGACAAATTAGGCAATATATATTAGGTTGACATGAATTGGTTTCTATTATATATTATTTTGATACTTAAAATATAGTATTAATTAATAATTTCGTAGATTTTTATAAAAAATAGTATTTTTAACAATTAGGAGGTATTGTCATGGAAAAATTTAATGTTACCATGTCCGAACAGATTACGATTAAACGTCTGTTAACAAGCATTAAACAAAAAATTTGCCAGAAAGGGGGAAGCTCTATTGACCCTGTGCTTGTTGACTTCGCTCTCCAAGATATTATTGCTGGAGAATTTAGCCATCAAATAGCAAAAAATGAAGTAGATACAGGCGAAATCTTACGTTTAGTGCCACAGATTAAGCCCGGCTTTATTCAAGCTTGTGATGGTTCGCAGACAATTGCTGACGCTAAAGATATTTTTTTGTCTGGCATTGATTCAGAATTCATAGATTGGGGAACTAATGTACCCGGTCCAGCTACGGCTGTCACCCCGTTTGAAATTTATGATTTAGTAAAAGACGCTACATTCCAGGATATGGGAATTAATTCTGGTAAGTTGTTTTTTACTCAACACCAAATCAAGCTCTTCTGTATAGATCATTTTGACCTATTAACCGATGATTTAGCCGGAACATTTTTTCCGTCTAAAATTAAGATAAGTAAAATTAAAAGTGCAGAAGAAGAGCAATATTTTGTAATTCGTGTACTTAAAAATTCGGATGGGTTATATGCTCGGTTGTATAAAGGCAGACTACCTAAAGAATGGTTTGCGCAAAGTCCTCCGAGAATCATTGTTCCGAGACTCCTTGGCTAGTCTATTTTTTCTTAACGTTTTACCCCTTAGATTTTTTGAACTTGGTTTCGAGACTAAATTCAAAGAATTTAGGGGGTTTTTATTAAAAATATTGCTATTTACAATATGTACCAAATTAGTGCAATTTTATTGACTATAAGCCCATTAGTGCTATAATAAATACAGATAATTAACTAATGAAATTTTATGTGCGATTGGATAAAAAAGCTTTTTGGCTTTAAGAGTAAATGCTCTTGTGAAGAAAGTAATTATCATTGTGAGGACGGTAAATGTAAGTATGATGACAAAAAAGAGGCTGTTTCTTCTACTCCGGTGACAGAAGCTTCTTCTGAGCCGATGACTCCCCCAGCCTCCATGGAAACTCCGATGAGCCCCTCAGAGCCGATGACTCCCCCAGCCCCGGAAGAGAAGCCGGAAAATCAGCTGTAATACTTAGTCTATAGTGACCGCTTAAAAGACGCGATTTTCGCGTTTTTTAAATAAGTTTTTATTATGTTATTTGATTCTCACTCTCATCTTAATTTTTCCGCCTTTAAGGATGATGCCGACGAAGTAATTCGCCGGGCTTTGTCATCGGAAACTTGGATGGTTTTAGTCGGTTCGGATTTTAAAACCTCTAATCGTGCTTTAAACTTCGCTAATAAATACGATAAAGGGGTTTATGCGGCGGTAGGTTTACATCCAGTTCATTTAGAGGATGGACGAGTAGATACGGGAGAAGATGGAGAAAATATCGGTTTTATTGCCAAGGCCGAGGATTTTGACTATGGTAGTTATGAAAAATTAGCCAAATTTGAAAAGGTGGTAGCAATTGGTGAGATTGGTTTAGATTATTATCATTTTGATTCCAGTAAAGATTTAGCGGCAGTGAAAAGGAAGCAACATGAGGTTTTAGCCCAGCAATTACTTCTGGCACGCAGTTTGGATAAGCCGGTTATTATTCATTGTCGTCAGGCGCATGATGATATGTTAGCTTTACTTCAAGACTTTAAGAAGGAATATAGTCATTTGATTCCTAGCAATAAACCATGGGGAGTATTACATTGTTTTTCCGGTGATGAAGATTTAGCTTGGAAATATTTTAAATTGGGCCTCATAATTTCTTTTACCGGCCTTATTACTTTTAGTCAGCAATGGGATGATTTAATTAGAAAAATTCCTTTAGATCATATGATGATTGAGACAGATTCTCCTTATATGACGCCTGAGCCGTATCGAGGACAACGTAATGAACCAATTTTAGTTCAATATGTTGCCCAGCGGATAGCGGATATCAGAGGTATTAAATTAGAGAAGGTGACAGAAAGTACTACTAATACCGCCCGATCATTTTTTGGAATATAAGGTAAAAATAGTTCTAATTTTTAAAAGACGAGGCCTTGACATTTAGTAATTTATGCTATATAAGGGAGATAGTTTAAAACAATATAAAAAAACATGAAAAATGATTCCTGGAACCTGGCTTTAAAAGTAATGGCCAATGTTTCCGGTTGGATTGCTTTTCCGGTGATTATTGGGCTATTTTTAGGCAGATGGTTAGATAATAAGTTCGGCACCGCGCCTTGGCTCTTTTTGGGGACCATCGGCGTCAGTTTCACGGTTTCTATGTATGGTCTAATGATTAATGCCTTGAAGGAATTTAAACAAGTAGAAAAAGAATATCGCTCTAACAAAACAGTTGAGTTAGAAAAAAATAAACATCAAGACAATGGCAGAGGAAATGATTGAGGAGATTATTCACGAAAATACTTTATTCGCGGAACCGATAATGCATCTGGGTCATTTTACTATTACTAATTCTTTATTGACTTCGGCCTTAGCCCTGATTATTATTATTACTTTAGCCTGGTTGGTGCGTCGTAATTTAAAAGAAGTCCCGACTGGGATTCAGAATGTTTTGGAAATGATTGTTGACGCTTTTCTGGGTATTTTTGACAGTGTAACCGGTAGCCGAAAAAAATCTTTACAATTTGCTCCGCTTGTTTTAGCTTTCTTCTTTTTTATATTGGTTAATAATTGGATGGGTTTATTACCAGGCGTTGGATCTATTGGTCAACTGGTGCGAGAACACGGTGAGTTAGTTTTTGTTCCTTATTTGCGTGGCGCTACCGCCGATTTAAACACAACTTTAGCTTTAGCAACTCTCGGCGTGGTTTTAAGCCATATTTTTGGAGTATTGGCGGTCGGTTGGTGGCAATATTTGAATAAGTTCATTAACTTAAAAGCTTTTTTGGAAATACCGGGTAAAATTAGAAAAGACCCGATGATTATTTTGATTAATCCTATTAAAGCTTTTGTCGGTTTGATTGAAATTGTGGGTGAATTAGCTAAGGTAGCTAGTCTCGCTTTTCGTCTTTTTGGAAATGTTTTTGCCGGAGAAGTTCTGTTGGCCTCTATCTCCGCCATATTAGCCTTTGCCGTTCCTGTCCCGTTCTTGTTTCTGGAAATTCTGGTTGGTTTGATTCAGGCTTTAATTTTTGCCATGTTAGTGTTAACATATTTGACTATTAGCACTACCGCGGAAGAACATTAATTTTAATTTATTAATAATGTCCGGACCATTTTAAAGGTATCCGGCTAATAAAATATATGGAAAATGTTATGTTTGCTAAGGCATTAGCCATTAGCGTCGGTGCGGTTGCTCCCGCCATCTCTATCGGTTGGATCGGAGCCAAAGCTATGGAAGCTATCGGACGTAATCCGGAAGCGGCCGGAAAGATTTTAGTGCCGATGTTGTTGGTAGCGGCTTTTGCGGAAGCGGTCGCTATTTACGCCTTGGTTATCGCTTTCAGTATTCAATAATAATTGACGAACTCTTCCTGATAAATTCGGGGAGAGAGGTTAGAGATTATTTTAGTTAGCTGATATTTATTAGCTTAAGTCAATATATATGGAATCATTAGTTGCTACTTTTCATATCGATGCCGGTTTATTTATTGCTCAATTGGTAAATTTTGCCGTAGTGTTTTCGGTATTATACTTTTTTGCCTTTAAGCCTTTAGTTAAAATAATGGTTGAACGTTCGGCAAAAATTGATCAGAGTCTACGTCACGCTGATGATATTGAGAAAAAGTTGGCTTTAACCGATAATGACCGGGAAGATATTATTACAGCTGCTAAAAAGCAAGCGGCCCTTATTGCCGAAGAAGCGGAAAAACGTGGTGAGGCACGTCAGAAAGAAATGATTGTTAAGGCCAAAGAAGAAATTGGTCAAGTTATTAATAATGAAAAAGCTAAACTGGAACGTGATAAAGCGGAAACTTTGAAAGATATTAAAAAAGAAGTGGCGGATTTGGTAATTTTGACTGTAGAAAAAGTATTGAATGAAAAAATGACTGATACTAAAGATCAAGAACTTATTAAAAAATTAGTTAAGTAGTATGGCTGTCAGTGTTAAACAATATGCCCAGAGTTTGTATGAATCCTTGGCTGATAAAAATCAGACGGAAGTTAAAGATGTTCTAAATAATTTTGTGAAAGTTCTTGGTGGGCGTCGTGAGTTAATTAAAATTAACGGTATTATTGCTCGTTTTGGAGAGATTTGGAATAAAGAGAAGGGTGAAATTGAGGCGGAGTTAGTGAGTGCGCGAGCCCTAGGTTCTTCCGCTCAAGAAGTTGTTATTGAATATTTAAAAAATAAGACCGGTGTGAAAACTGTTAAATTACGAGAGAGGGTTCAGCCGGATTTGATTGGCGGCTTCATTCTAAATTACGGGGACCAAGTCATTGATGGCAGTTTACGTAATAATTTAGAAATTTTGCGCAACAAGATTAGTAATTAAATTTTTTAAGATTAGTAATTAAATTTTTATGTCCACTACTAAGGATTTCATCGTTGAACAATTGAAAGAAGAAATTGCCGGTTTTAAAGCGGCGGTTCAAGAAAAATCAGTTGGTCACGTTTTAAAAATTTCCGACGGTATCGCTTTAGTTTCCGGTTTATCGGAGGCGATGATGAGTGAAATCTTAATGTTTAAAACTGATGGCGGCGAAGTGGCCGGGGTTGCTTTGAACTTAGAAGAAAGCCAGGTCGGAGTTATCGTGCTTGGTGACTATACTTTGATTAAAGAGGGTGATGAAGTCGCGGTCACCAAAAGAATTCTGGAAGTACCGGTTGGATCCGCTTTAGTCGGTCGTGTAGTTAATCCTTTGGGAGAACCTTTGGACGGTAAAGGGAAGATTACAACTGATCAGTTCTACCCGGTAGAAAAAATTGCTCCCGGCGTAATTACTCGTGAATCTGTTAAACAGCCTTTACAGACTGGTGTCAAAGCTATTGATGCCATGATTCCGATTGGTCGTGGTCAGCGTGAACTTATTATTGGTGATCGTCAGATCGGAAAAACCGCTTTAGCGATTGACACCATTATTAATCAGAAAGGGCAGAACGTAAAATGCGTTTATGTCGCCATTGGCCAGAAAGAATCTAAAATTGCCAATATCGTTTCTAAATTAGAAGAAACTGGCGCGATGGAATATACGACTGTAGTCTTGGCCGGTGCTTCCGATCCCGCTTCACTCTTATATATTGCTCCTTACGCCGGTTGCGCTATTGCCGAATATTTCTTAGATAAGGGAGAAGACGTGTTAATTATTTATGATGATTTGTCTAAGCACGCCGTATCTTATCGTGAAATATCCTTACTTTTACGTCGTCCCCCGGGTCGTGAAGCTTATCCCGGTGATGTGTTTTATTTGCATTCTCGTTTACTGGAAAGAGCTTGTAAATTAAATAAAGATTTTGGTGGTGGTTCTATTACCGCGTTACCGATTATTGAAACTCAGGCCGGTGATATTTCCGCTTATGTCCCGACTAACGTTATTTCCATTACTGATGGTCAGATTTTCTTAGAACCGGAATTATTTTATAAAGGTAATCGCCCGGCTGTTAATGCCGGTTTGTCCGTATCGCGTGTCGGTTCTTCCGCTCAGATTAAGGCCATGAAAAAGGTGGCCGGTAAAATGCGTTTGGAAGCGGCTCAATACCGTGAACTGGCAGCTTTCGCTCAGTTCGGTTCAGACCTTGATGTTGATACTAAACAAAAGTTGGAAAGAGGTAAGCGTTTGTATGAAATATTTAAACAGGATCAGTATCAGCCCTTGTCGGTCGCTAAACAGGTTTTGTCTTATTATTCTTTGATCAACGGTTTTATGGATAATGTTCCGGTTGAAAAGATTAGAGAATTTGAAAATGGTTTACATAAAGCCGCTGACCAGAATGCTGAAGTTTTGCAGTTAATAGATGAAAAGAAAGAAGTGGATGAAGAAGTGGAAGGGAAACTAAAAAGTTTAATTGAGGACTACAAAACCACATTAGATTATTTACTAAAGAATTAGGCTGATGTTTTAGAGCGACTCTTTTCCGCAGGAAAAATTAACAGAGAGTTAAAAGATAGAATTACATTATTTAATAAAGGATTATAATAATTTTTTAGCGACTTGTTTTTCGTAAAGTAAAAATTAACAGAGTTAATTTTTACCACAGAAAAAATCAGGAGCTAAAAAATCATTATAATCTACCAGTATGGCAAAGACTAAGGAAATATCACGTCGTATAAAATCCATTTCCAGTACCAAAAAGATTACTAAGGCGATGGAAATGGTTTCGGCCGCCAAAATGCGTAAAGCAATTGATGCCGTTTTAAAGACGCGAACTTATGCCAATTTAAGCTGGGATATGGTTTTGCGCTTGACGCAGATAGTTACCGATAAAGGAGAAACATCCCATCCCTTTTTAACGGTCAGGCCGGAGACTAAGCGAGTGGCCGTGATTCTTATTAGTTCCAACCGTGGTATGTGCGGTGCTTACAATTCTGCAGTTATCAGTAAAGTTGAACAGTCTTTAAAAATACACAAATTTCCGACGGACATTATTATTATTGGTAAAAAGGGAACAGTATTGCAACAACGCGGTCATAATATTGTAGCGGAATTTGATAAGAGTGATTTGTTAACGGACATTAAAGAAATATATCCGGTGATTAAGTTAGTTTTAGGAGATTATTCATCCGGTAAGTATGATAAGGTTTTAGTTGCTTATACCGACTTTGTGAACGCCGCTAAGCAAGTACCGCGTCTGAGACAATTGTTACCGGTAGATGTTAAGGCGGAAGAGGAATACTTAGGTATTATTGGTACAGAATCAAATAAAATTGATGATCAGGATAAATTAACAGAGAACCCAGTTTCAAGATATAAATTTGAACCCAATCGGTCTGAGGTTTTGAATCAAATGGTGCCGCGTTTGTTAGAGGTGCAATTATACCAAGCTTTTTTAGAGGCCAATGCCTCTGAACATAGCGCTCGTATGACAGCGATGCATCAGGCGACGGAAGCGGCGGAAGATATGGTTAGTGAATTAACTTTATTTTATAATAAAGCTCGCCAGGCCAGTATTACCGCAGAGATTGCGGAAATATCAGCTGGAGCCAACGCCTTGGCGGAGTAAATTTTAAAATCAAAAAATAATTTAAAAAATATGTCAGAACATAAAGACAATATCGGAGTGGTCAAACAGGTCATCGGCGTCGTCGTTGATGTCCAGTTTGAAAATAAATTACCAGAAATTTATAATGCCCTTGAAGTTACTCTTAATAAGCAGACTTTAGTTTTGGAAGCACAACAGCATATCGGTTCCGGTTTAGTAAGAGCGGTCGCTATGGGCACGACTGATGGTTTGCGTCGCGGTGATAAGGTCACAGACACTGGTGCTCCTATTTCCGTTCCGGTCGGTCAGGAAACCTTGGGTCGTATTTTTGATGTGCTTGGTAATGTGGTTGATGGTGGTGCTGATGTTAAGACGGAAAAGAAATATCCTATTCATCGTCCCGCTCCGAAATTCGTTGACCAGTCAAACAGCACAGAAATTTTAGAAACCGGGATTAAGGTTATTGATTTAATTTGCCCGATTGTAAAGGGAGGTAAAGTAGGTATGTTCGGTGGGGCTGGTGTCGGTAAAACAGTTGTTATTCAGGAACTTATTCATAATATTGCCAGCGAACACGGCGGTTACTCGGTTTTTGCCGGTGTGGGAGAACGTACTCGTGAAGGAAATGATTTGTATCATGAATTTAAAGATAGCGGCGTCTTAGATAAGGTGTCTATGGTTTTCGGCCAGATGAATGAACCGCCGGGAGCGCGTGCTCGGGTTGCTTTGTCCGGTCTTTCTATCGCCGAATATTTCCGTGATGAGAAACATCAGGACGTTTTATTTTTTGTAGATAACATTTTTCGCTTCACTCAGGCCGGTTCGGAAGTGTCTGCTTTATTGGGTCGTATGCCGTCCGCTGTCGGTTATCAGCCGACTTTAGCCTCGGAAATGGGAGAACTGCAAGAACGTATTACTTCCACTAAAGACGGTTCTATTACCTCTATTCAGGCGGTATATGTACCGGCCGACGATTTAACCGATCCGGCTCCGGCTACTACTTTCGGTCATTTGGATTCCACCGTAGTTTTGTCTCGTTCACTTTCTGAGTTGGGCATTTATCCGGCGGTTGACCCTTTGGATTCATCTTCTATTATTTTAGACCCGAAAGTTGTTGGTGAAGAGCACTATGAGGTTGCTCGCGGTGTTCAGAAAATTCTCCAGCGTTATAAAGATTTACAAGATATCATCGCTATTTTGGGCATGGAAGAATTATCGGCGGAAGATAAAATTATTGTAGCGCGGGCTCGCAAGATTCAGAGATTTTTGTCACAACCCTTTTTCGTCGCTGAAACTTTTACCGGCCGCTCGGGTAAATATGTAAAATTATCCGATACGGTTCGTGGTTTTAAAGAAATTTTAGATGGTAAGCATGACAGTAAGGGGGAAGACGCCTTTTATATGGTGGGTGGTATTGAAGAAGTTGAGGTAGTTGAGCCTAAAAAATAATATTTGTTGAATAATTAATTTAACATGTCAGTTAAAACTATAAAATTTGAAATAGTTACTCCGGAGCGCGTTGTTTTACAACGCGAAGTTCTTCAGATTACCATACCTACTACTAGCGGTGAAATTACTATTTTGCCGAATCACATTCCTTTGGTATCCGTCCTACAGGCCGGCGTTATTGAAACCACCAGTTCTGATAATGAAGTGGAAATTATGTCTGTTTCTGGCGGTTTTGTGGAAGTCTCTTGGGATAAGGTTGTGATTCTGGCTGACACGGCTGAGCGCGCAGAAGAACTGGATGAAGGAAGAATTAATGAAGCACATAAACGTGCGGCCGAGCTAAGAAATAACGCCAAAGATTTGGATGAAGTTCAGTTTGCTAATATCAGTGCTCAGCTGGAAAAAGAATTTGCCCGTTCTCGTGCTGTAAATCGTTGGCGTCGTTTAAAGGGTATAAATAATAAAAATTAGAATTTTAATAGTCATTTATCATAACAGTAAAAAAAGGCCGCCTAAAACGGTCTTTTATTTTTTGCTATTTTGAAAGTTTAAAATAATAACCAAGCTAAGACTATTAAACCAAGAACTATACGATACCAGCCAAAGAGTTGAAAGTCATTAGCTTTAATGAATTTAAGAAAGAATTTTACACCAATAATTGCCGTAATAAAAGCGCTGACAAAACCTATAGCCCAGATTAATACATCTCCCGAACCGAGTAAGCTGAGAGCGGCGCGACTTTTATAGAGATCCAGTCCAGTCGCGGCCGCCATGGTCGGTATGGCCAAGAGAAAAGAAAATTCCACTATTTCTTGACGTTTTACGCCTAGTCCTAGACCGCCGATAATCGTTGCTCCGGAGCGAGAGACGCCGGGAATAATGGCTAAGGACTGAAAGACGCCGATGAGAGCGGCTTGTTTGTAGGAAATGACATTATTATTAATGGGACTGACATTAGATTCTATATTTTGTGTTTCTGGCGCACTTGCTTGAGCTTTATTTTTTTTCGCGTAATATCTTTCTAAGACAATAATAATTATACCGCCGATGAGAAGCGCTCCAGCAATTATGTAATTATTATTTAATAAATAGCTTTTCACTACTTTGTAGAGAGCTAGACCGATGATAGCCGTCGGGATAAAAGCTGTGATTATTTTATAGATTAAGTCGTGACTGCTCCAAATTTTTTTCCAATAGAGAACGACGATCGCTAGGATAGCACCCAGTTGAATGGAAATATCAAAAGTTTTAAGGAATTCGGAAGAGGGAAGATGAAGCCATTCGCCCGCCAAGATTAAGTGAGCAGTTGAGGAAATCGGTAAAAATTCCGTTAAACCCTCAATAATACCTAAGATTAGACCATGGATAATATTCATATTTTCATTATTTATTCTAATATTATACAAGTATTTTACAATAAATATTGATATTAAAATATATTGACAAAGCTATGACAATGTGCTATAGTAATAAGTTCTCTTAATTCTTTAACAAATCACTGCTTAATCTTAAATTTAAGCACTATTATTAATCAATCCACGGAGGTAAATCGTGAAGAAGTTATTTTTTCTACTGTTTTTATTGTGTTTGTCGACAATTAATGTCTGGGCACAATTTGAGGTAAAGCTCTATCCAACAAATCAACCTGATACCCTGTTTGTACTACCCGGAGAATTTTGGGCAATTCAACATGGCATACAAAGTGTAAATAATTATGATTTTTACGCTATAGAGGCTTACACTGATCTGTGGCAATATAGAGAAAAATCTCTTCCAGGATCATTCTATTTTCACATGAATGGTCAGTATGCCTTTGAAAAAGATACGTCGGGTACTTTTTCTTACGGAGTTTATGATCAAGATGGTACCTATTGGGCTAAACTCAGATGGTTGCCTAATTATTCCTCAGCCGCACAGGCATGGCTTTATCTATGGGTGATTGAAGGATGCTCAGGATTAGAAGTCGGAGAAAGTGCCCGAGCATACGTCTTTGGGATGGCTGGAGATTCAGCAGGAACTAGGTCATCTGATGCAAAATATCAATACCTGATTGGTATAGATGGAATATGTGGAGATATCAATCAAGATGGTACAGTTAACGAAGATGACGTTACTATTGGACTGAATGGACTCGATAATATGTCAATGTTAGATTGGTATGGCCGTTTCACAAACACGGGGATAAACTACGGTCTAGGAAGAGTATTTTTTTCTCAACCAGATATAACTTCTCTAGCTATGATCAATATTTGGATTCACGATCATAATGATCCGGCAGTAAAAGATTTGGGTATTGGCGAGCTGATGAGTGTAAGAAGTAAAAAAATCACTCCGGCATCATACAAAAAAACTTTGACTGACAATAATCTTAATGTTGTTACTCAAGCTTTTGCCGTAATGGTAACTACTGTGTTACCAAACGGAGAAATATGGAGCCAGTCAGCGCCAGTAAAGGATGGTCAGATAAATTTCAATATTCCTGACCCGGGTTTAGAATATCGTGTTGAAGCTATCTCATTACCCGCTAGCATTACCGATATTGATAGGGAATTAGAAATTCCCACTGAATTCAATTTAGGCCAAAATTATCCTAATCCATTTAATCCTTCAACAATAATTAGCTTTTCCCTTCCTCAATCTGGTAACGCTCTGCTAAAAGTCTATAATCTTTTAGGCCAAGTAGTTGCCGTCTTAGTTGATGAAGAACTGACTGCTGGTTATCATAATATCAATTTTGATGCTAGTAGACTCGCTGCCGGAGTTTATATCTATACCTTGGAAGCTGGACAGTTCCACACAACGAAAAAAATGATTCTAATAAAATAAGTTTATTAGAATTATTCAAGTTAATTTGTAGCAGGAAGCCTAAAACATCTGGTCTCCTTTTTTATTTGTCAAAGTGTTGACAATCTTCTCTCTAGGCATTAAAATATTAAGAGATTAGCACTCGTTCATTTTGAGTGCTAATAATAATTATTTAATATTAGAAAAAATATGCAACTAAAACCATTATTTAACAATGTAATTGTTAAGCCCGCCAAGAGCGAGGAAATGACTAAATCGGGTATTGTTTTGCCGGATACCGGCGATAAAGAGAAGCCGGAAAAAGGGGAAGTTATTGCTGTCGGCTCCGGTAAAGTTTTAGAGAATGGCACGACTGCTCCGATGACCGTGAAGGTTGGTAATCAGGTAATGTTTAAAAAATATTCTCCCGATGAAGTGAAAATTGACGGAGAAGATTACTTAGTTCTAAGTGAAAGCGATATTGTCGCAATTATTGAATAATTTAAATTTATAATAATATGGCTAAACAAATAATTTTTGACGAAAAAGCGCGCTTAGCTTTAAAAAGAGGAATGGACCAATTAGCTAACGCCGTAAAAGTTACTTTAGGTCCTAAAGGCCGTAATGTTGTGATTTCTAAAACTTATGGCGCTCCGGTAATTACTAAAGATGGTGTGACCGTTGCTAAAGAGATTGAATTGGAAGATAAATTTGAAAATGTTGGTGCGGAAATAATTAAGGAGGTAGCTTCTAAGACTAATGATATAGCTGGAGACGGCACCACTACTGCTACGGTTTTGGCGCAAGCTATTATTAACGTTGGTTTGAAATTAGTGGCGGCTGGAGTTAACCCGATAGAAATTAGAAAGGGAATTGAAAAAAGAGTGGGCGAGATAGTGGCCGAACTTAAAAAGATGTCTAAGGAAATTTCCACGAAAGAAGAAATTGCTCAGGTAGCTTCTATTTCCGCTAATGATGAGGAAATTGGCAAAATTATTGCTGAGGCTATGGAAAGCGTCGGAAAAGAGGGGGTTATTACCGTGGAGGAAGGACAGTCTTTCGGTATTGAAAAGGAAGTGGTGGAGGGTATGCAATTTGATAAGGGCTATGTCTCTCCTTATATGATTAGTAATCAGGATACGATGAAGGCGGAAATGACTGATCCTTATATTTTGATTACCGATAAGAAGATTTCTGCCATTCAAGATGTTTTACCTCTTTTAGAAAAAATTGTTCAGTCTGGTAAAAAGGATATTGTTATTATCGCTGAGGATATTGACGGTGAAGCTTTGACTACTTTTATCTTGAATAAATTACGTGGGACTTTTAATGTGTTAGGTATTAAGGCTCCTGGTTTTGGTGATAGACGTAAAGCGATGTTGGAAGATATTGCTATTCTAACTGGCGGGAAAGTTATTTCTGAAGAAATTGGTTTGAAATTAGATAAAGCGGAGTTAACTGATTTAGGTCAGGCCAGAAAAGTAGTAGCTTCTAAAGAAACAACTACGATTGTGGATGGTAAAGGTGATGATAAAAATATCAAGGATCGTATTGCTACTATTCGCAAAGAGCAGGAATTGGCTGATTCTGATTTTGATAAGGAAAAATTGCAGGAACGCTTGGCTAAGTTAGCTGGTGGCGTAGCAGTTATTAAAGTAGGAGCGGCCACCGAGACGGAAATGAAAGAGAAGAAGTTCCGCATTGAAGATGCTTTAAATGCCACTAAAGCGGCTGTAGCTGAGGGCGTGGTGCCTGGTGGCGGTTTGGCCTTAGCGGTAGCTTGTTATGGTTTAAATTTTGCCGCTTTTGAGCAAGAATTAAAGGAAGGTTCAACGGGAGTCGCGGGCGAGAGAATTATTAATCAAGCTATTTTAGAACCTATTAAACAAATAGCGCATAATGCCGGCGTGGATGGTTCTCTTATTTTACAAAGAACTATAGAAGAAAATAAGGATAGTAAAGAAGTTAGAGGTTATAATGCCGCCAGCGGTGAATTCGTAGATATGGTTAAATCCGGTATTGTTGATCCGACTAAGGTTGTGCGTTCGGCCTTAGAAAATGCCGCTTCAGCCGCTATGATGTTCTTAACCACAGAGGCGGTTATTACCGATAAACCTGAGAAAAAAGAAGCGGGCGGACATAGCTCGGAACCGGACTATGGTGGTATGGGTATGATGTAAGTTAAGTAATTAAGTTATTAGATTGGTGATTTTAAAAAGCTGCTCAGAAATGAGTGGCTTTTTTTAACCGGGGAATCCCTCATGAGGTATTCTATGAAAAGACAGGTGTTGCACTTCAACATTGAATGTACCCGTACAAGATTTGACAAAATGTGTCTATTATGATATAATTATATCATAAAATAGGCCTTTAAATACCTCGCTCGCGAAATTGGTCACAGCCAAAAGATGGTTTATATTTAGCCATTTTCTGGCTGTGACCACAATGGTTATAGCTCCTTCTCGGAATAGGGAAATAAAATAGCGCAAAATAGCGCAAGGAGATTATATGAAAAGTGAATTTTTAATTTCTGGTATCGAAACTGGCAAATTGAACGCCATGGTAAAAAACATCATGACCCAAACAGGTATAACAGAGCCTGAAGAAGCGGTTAGAATGATGAATTCTGGTGAACTACAAATCTCGGTTATTAAATCTAAGTGGACTGAAAAAGACAACGTTATTCGTTTCTCCGTCACTTCAGATGGTACAACTGGTGAACAATGGATTGCCCGCTTAGAAGGCAAAGGCTTCCGTGTAGGAGATTATGCTAAAAGCGTTTTACGCTCAAGAAGCTTTAAACCCACCAGCGGCATTACTTACAAAATCGCTGTTTTAAAAGGAGAATTCTTCAGCGATAGTGATCGTATTACTAAAACAATCCGCAAGGAAGCTAAGAACCGCAAATTTTCTATGCCAAACGCCGAAGTAGCCTGCCTCATCAGAGAGAAGCTTTCTGATAAAGAACTGGAAGCCATGGGACTTTATTGGATCGTTGCAATGCATGAACCAATTAAAGATTCTGGCGGCGATCCTAGACTGCTCAGCGTGCATCGCGATTGCGATGGTTCCTGGTTGGACGCGTACTATGGCAGCCCTGATGTCGAGTGGGATCGTGGCAGTGGGTTTGCTTTCGCCGTTTCGCAAGTCTCTTAAAAACTCCCCTATCTTTTGATAGAGGAGTTTTGCTTTATAATTTGCCCCAACCAACCGCCGAGCATACGGCCAATTTCGTCAATTTTTTCAGATATCATCAAATACTTCTTGTTATCAAGCGATCTTGTTTCCCAGAGCATTAGGAATAGTAATTTTAAAGTATCTGTTTTTCTGATGGCGGTCTTTATATATAAAGTCTTTTCTTCTTTGTTTACGTATAAAGCCCCAGCAACCATCTCTATTATTTCAATAAAAATATTATCAATTTTAACGCCAAGACTGAAGCGGTATTCTTTTGGTATCAGTTTAAAATAGGTATGCCACAATAGGTAGGAATCTTTTGATTTTTGAAGAAGCGGGGCTAGTTGAAATTGTTGGGGGGGTAGAATTAGAGGTATGAAAATTAGATTGACTCATAAATTTGAAGATATTATAAATTTAGAAAATCTACTAGAGGCTTGGCAGGAGTTTTTGTTAGGTAAACGCAAGCGCAAAGATGTGCAAGAATTTCGTACCAGGCTAATGGATAATATTTTAGATCTGCATCACGATTTAGTATATCATAAATACGAACACGGCGGTTATAAGGCTTTTAAGGTGTACGATCCTAAAACTAGAAATATTCATAAAGCTACTGTCCGTGACCGACTACTGCATCACGCGATTTATCACCAGCTCTATCCATTTTTTGATAGGACTTTTATTTTTGATAGCTATTCTTGTCGCTTAGATAAAGGAACTCATAAGGCGATTACCAGATTTAATCAATTATTTTTAAAAGTCAGTAAAAATAATACGAGATCTTGTTGGGTGCTTAAAGGGGATATTAGAAAATTTTTTGCTAGCATTGATCACAAAATATTAATAAATATCCTTAAAGAATATATTTCCGATGAAAATAGTATTTGCTTATTAACCAAAGTTATTAATAGCTTTCAAACCGAAAATGATAAGGGTCTGCCGTTAGGTAATCTTACGTCGCAGCTTTTTGCAAATATCTATCTTAATGAGTTTGATCGATTCATAAAACATAAAATTAAAGCAAAATTTTACATCCGCTATGCTGATGATTTTGTAATATTGTCGGACGACAGGGTCTGGCTTGAAAACCAAGTACCTATAATTAAAGAATTTCTCTGGGCAAGACTAAATTTAGAAATACACCCAAATAAACTATTTATTAAAACAATAAATTCTGGTGTTGATTTCTTGGGCTGGACTAGTTTTTCTAAATTTCGAGTTTTAAGAAGATCAACTAAAAAACGTATGTTTAGGAAATTAAAAGAGAATAACTACAAAGAAGAGTCGCTTAATTCTTATTTAGGGATGTTGAGCCATGGAAATGCAAAGAAATTAAAAGAATTAATTGCTAAACATGTTTAAGCGGCTTTTTTGTTTAAAAAATTTTAATTTCTCGCTAATTTTGTTATAATATGATTAGTTAAATTATAAACGAGTGTCTATGTCTAAATTAAAAAAATCTGTAAAAAAACCGGTAGTAGTCGTTGTTTCCGGCTATTTTAATCCTTTACATGTTGGTCATATTGAAATGATTGAGAAGGCCAAAAAGTTAGGAGATAAACTTATTACTATAGTTAATAATGATTACCAAGTGAAATTAAAAGGTAGTGTACCTTTTATGTCACAAGTTGATCGTTTAAAAATTGTGGCCGCTTTGCGTGGCGTAGATGAAGTGTTTTTATCTATTGATCGTGATAAAACAGTTTGTAAATCATTAAGCAAAATTAAGCCTGATATTTTTGCTAATGGTGGAGATCGTCATAGTATTGGTGATGTTCCGGAATATTCTATTTGTCAGAAGTTTAATATCAAAATGATAGATGGCTTGGGGCGAAAGATTCGAGCGAGCTCTAAAATTATTTCTCAAGCAGCTATTCGCAAAGCAAAAGTGGCTAAAAATTTAGTTGATCGTGCCAAGTAGTTCGCTCACAATTTATGGCTAAGTTTTTGAAAAAAATTGTTTTTTTGTTGTTGGCAGTAATTTTGCTTTTTTGGTTGTATTCTAAAATAATTAATACTCACTCCAGTGGTGATGATTTTGCTAACCCTTCTCGGTCCGAGCGTCTGCTTGATCGTTTATTCGGTCGTGAACCGAAACCTGATCCAATTATTCCGGCCGCCGAGATAACTGTTAGAATTCCGGAAGGTTGGACTAATGATGATATTGCTACTTATTTAGCTCAAACTGGACCATGGTTAGCAGCTGATGTTCTGGAAGCCGCTAAAGGTAAAGAGGGTTATTTATTTCCTGATACTTATCGTGTTTATGCTAGCTCTACGGCCGCTTCCGTCGTAGATAAGATGTTGAAAAATTTTGACGCTAAATTAACTGATGAGTTGCGGGCGGATATTACTAAACAAGGGAAGACGGTGGAAGATATTATTATTATGGCGTCTTTGATTGAGAAGGAAGCACCAATTAATTATAATAAAGAGGAGGATGAGGACGCGCGAATTATTGGTGGTATTTTTTGGAATCGTTTAAAAATAGGGCAAGGTTTACAATCGGATGCTACTTTATCTTATATTTTAAAAGATAAAGAAGACCAGCATAGTGGTGCTGATTTACAAATTGACTCTCTATATAATACTTATAAATATCGTGGCCTACCGCCTGGTCCGATTGCAAATCCCGGACTACTGGCTATTCGAGCGGCTATTTATCCCGCTACCACTAAGTATTATTATTTTTTAACCACCCCTGACCGTCAAGTTATTTATGCTAAAACTTACGAAGAGCATTTGCAAAATAAATATAAATATCTAAAATAATTTATCTTAAAATAAATTTATGTTAGACGAACCAAGCACAATTGTTTCCGAAGAGTTAACAGCTGATGATTCCTCAACTGAATTTAATGTAGATTCAGCTCCGGAACAGCCACACTCGCCCTTAAAAAAAATCATCTTAATAGGAGCTTTAGTAGCTTCTTTGCTTCTGCTCGGTTTGATTATTTTTGTGGTGGTTAATAAATATTGGTTAAATCCCGCGCCAGCAGAGGTCGCCACCTCAACACCAATCAGTTCTAGTACGACGACACCCGTTTTGCCCGGTTTAGACCAAGCTAGCACAAGCACGGATTCTATTGCCACTTCTACCGCGGCTGACTTGGCTGTAGAGTATATGTCTTTTGCCGATTTTTATGAAGCACCGGATAATAAATTTGAGGCGAAGATAAATGATTATGAATTACCGCTTAACGTCAAAATTGATGTCGTCAATTATTATGATGTTTCCCGTAAAGTAAATCTTGATTCTGGTCTAGAAAATTTAGACAATAATGGTTTTACCTTATTGGATAATCCTTGGAATCAGACAACACCGGGTTTTTATGGCGCCTATACTAGCTTAGCTGATAAACAATTACCGATTTTAATCACTTCTGATTTTATTGTTTATTCTTATCAGAATAGTTTGAAACAGGCGTTTAAAGATATTGAGACTAATGTTTTTTATGATAACTTGTGGGATATTAATGAGAGTTTATATACTACTGCAAAAAATCGTTATGAAACACGCTTGGCCTCTATCGGCGGTATTAATGATTCTATTTTAGAAGGAGAGAGATTAGAAGCGGCTTTCTTTGCCGTGGCTTTGGAATTACTAAAACCGACGGCAGCCCAAATTTCGACCTCTATCTCAAACTCGGATAGCGGTAAGACTTTATCTAAGACCGAGGCCTCACGTTTCAGTTTTGTCGTGCCGCCTTATTTACGTGATGACGTTTTATCTGAAGTTAAATTAATCAGGGAAGCTAAAATAAATAATATTAAATCTCCAGCGCTGTTGTATAACAGAGACTACACGGAATTTAGCGTTCCGACGGATTATCTCGGTAGCGCGAAATTGAATAATTTTTATTTAACGGCTAAATGGCTCAATTCGGTTTTTCCTCTTAATTATCGTGATAAAGATTGCCCTAACTGTTTATTGGATTCTGCTGATTGGCGCGTGAATATGACGGCCGCCTCGTTCATGGCTAAAGATTTCGCTACTTTACCGGAATTGAAAAATAAATGGGCGAGAATATATAAATTAATGTCTTTTTTTAAGGGTCTGCGAGAAAATTTAAATTATGTTTTCTATCGCGACACTTTAGTGGAATTATTTGGTGAGGATTATCAAATTGAAGCTTTATTTACTGATAGCAACAAAGAGACGGCCGCTAATCTAGAGAAGTTACGTCAGAAATTATTAAGCTATACATTCTCAGAAATCTCCAGTGGTTTTTCTAATGATGATATTAACGGCAAAACAAAATTAGGTTTTAAGATTTTAGCAGAAGAATATTGGCCTAATAATTATATTTTTACTAATTTAACCAACCCTGCGGTCGGAGTTTATATGGCCACTACTACGACTGCCAATAATTTTACTGCTTGTGTTCATCCAGTAACTAAAGCTATTAATCGTTGTTATGGATTAGCGCTTGATCCTGTTAATTTAGTTTATCCGATTGTCGGTCATGATTATTTTGTGGAGAATACTAATTACGCCAACTATAGCCAGCAGGTGCAAAGTCTACGGACGGGACTAAATAAAAGTGATATTTGGCATCTTAATAACTATTGGACATCTTTGAACTTTATTAAAGCTGGTCTGGAAATGGATAAAAATAATTTACCTTTGTTTGCTCATTCGGCCGCTTGGCAAAATATGAGTTTTAATAGTGCCGCCGCCGCTTGGATAAATTTACAATTACCTAGAGATAATTTATTAAGACCTAAGAAAGACAGTAATTTTGCTTTAGCTTCCGGCGCCATGTTGGATAAAAACTTTTATGTTGAACCGAATTTGAATTTGATTAACGAACTTTTGGCTGATAATAATATGTTACTAGGAATGTTTTCCGCTTTACAGTTAGATTCGGAAGTGCCTTTCGCTTGGCAAAATTTGAAAGATCTATCTGCCGACCTATCTTCTTTGCGAACTATGATGAATAAGGAATTGAGTAGTGAGGATTTGGACGCCACGGATGGTGTCGTGATTAATCGTTTGATTAATACCTGGAGTTTGGGAACCCCGGCCTCCTCTAAACAGTTATTATTAAAAACCGCCACGGCCCCTAAGGGTTGGCGGGAAGATTTAAGTAATTTAAAACTTTTGATATTAGTGCACCAGTCCGGCACTAGTCCCGCCTTCGCGATAGGGCCAGTTTGGGATTATAAAGAAACATATTAATTGTTAGCAGAGAAAAATATTAGCGATTAATATTTAAAAATATAAACTTCGTTATTGATATCCCACCATTCTTGCGCCGTTAGTCTGGCAGCAGCAATAATACGATCGCTTTGATACCAATATTTGTTCACGATTAAATAGCCACGTTCTACGCCTGCAAAAGCCATGGCCTCAGTCATGGTTTTTTGGTCGGGAGCCTTATAAACCATATCCAGATAATATTGATAGAGTGGTCCGCCGGTAGGAATCGGATAAAAATATATTGCGCCAGCAGAACTATCATGATAATGATCAAAGCCTAATTCTTTTAAGGCTGCCGCCGAAACCTGTTGGTTGGCTAGAACAATATATGGCATATCAGTGTCTCTAGCAACCGATTTCACGGCTTCTATGTCATTTTGACTGGTGCTATAGCCATGACTATTCCAGTATTTATCAAAACGGGGATAAGAGCTATAGAGAGCGACATTTAATAAGCCTAGGCCGAAGATTAAACAAATTATTTGGATAGCTCTCTCCGATTGTCGTATTTTTTTAATTAAATTATATCCGGCCATAAGCCAGAAAGGAAGAAGAAAAATAATAATTATAATCGGTAGGCGACTTGCATAATCTGATTGCTCATAATTAATCAAATCGTTAAAATTTATTTGCTTACTTAAAAGATAGGCGATTAACAACGAGGGAATAATAATTTTTATAATATTACTAGCATTTTCCTGATATTTTGTTAAATTGTTTGTTTGTTGGCGATTGTAAAAATAATAATAGAGTACAGTCGCCAGGCCTAGCAGTATTATAAACAACGGATAGTTATTGGCAAAAAAATAAACGAAGTTTGATAAGAAATCTTCGCGTCCGGCACTGCTAGTATTAATTAGCCATGGTTTGAATGATGAAAAAATATTTTGACTACCCGCTAATTTATTGTCTCGCCCGGCCGCAAAGAATAAAGTTAGAGGTAAAGCTAGGGAACTGAATAAAAAAATTCCTGATTTTATAATTTTTTGCCATTGCTGAGATAATATATTTTTAGCGCTCGTTAGACTGACTACGGCGGCAAATGTTAGGGCCGGTAGTCCGGCGAGAGGGTGAAGGGCAGTGGTTGCTAAAGCTAATATCCAGGTAGCAGCAGGACGAGAGGAGCTTAAGCCGCTTAGAATTGTTAAGATTAAAAATAAATAACTTAAATTTTGCGGAGTACTTAGTATAAAGGGAGAAAAAGTTAGACTGAGTAAAAATAAAATTATTAAAAAAATGTTATTGTGAGATATTTTTTTGGCGCTTTCTATATTTTCTGCCAGCCAGCTTTTTAGAAACTTATATAAAGCGGTCGGTAAAAATATAGCGACTAGAATCGGAACTAATATTTTGTTTAAGCCGGCAATTGTTAAGCCACTGATTTTATGAAGAACAATAATTAAGCTATATTCACCTAAATAATAGGGCGGTTTGGGTAAGACGAAGCCTTTGGTATCTATTAGCCGCATAGTCGCCTCATGAATAAAGGGGTCATAACCATAGCTAATTTTATAAACGATAATGGCCACTCCGAGAGAGATAAAATAATGTGCCGATAATAAGACAAGTTTTGTTGTATTTGAGAGATCTTTTTTTATTAAAATAAAAACCAGAAATAGAGAAGTGAGAGCGTAAAGCCAGAAAAAGTCAGTAGGAATAATTGCCCAGGGGGTGATAAGGGCGCGATCACTGCGACTGGAAATGAGCATAGCGCCGGCACCTAAGTAACTGGCGACATATAGAGACAGTAAGTAATATTTTTGTAGATATGGCTTTTTGTTCGTTGTATCGATTCTTTCGGCTAAGGTAAGGTCTTCACTGCTATCAGCGCCGTGCTTATTGTATAAGGCTTGGAGCGCAATAAAAATTCCAACACTAAAAATAATGGTTAAAACAACACCTATCCAGTTGAGCGCGTAAAAATAATAAATTATTGCCCCACAAATCATTAATAGGGAAATAAAAAGTAGGGAATTATTATGACAATTTTTTAGTTTATCACTGGGGCGCGACAATAAGTTGGATATTTTCATATAATACCTTAATCATAGCAAATTCTTGCTAAAACAGGCAATTTCGGATAACATTAAAATGATGAAAAGATATCTAAAAAAATCAATTAATCTTGTAATTATTGGCTTTTTAGCCTTAGCTTTTTTTATAGCTACGGCCAGTTTTAATGCTTTAACACAAGATATAAATTATATTAAATGGTCGTCTCCGGATGAAACCGCTAATTACTTTTTTGCCAGTCGCTGGGCGGAAACTGGACAACTGGCTTTTTTTGATCAAGCGGCTTTGGTGGGTAATAATTTAGTCATGCCGCGAAGCGTGAGGAATGATCAAGGGGCTATTAAGCCGGTTAGTTTTTTGGGTCTAATTTTAATTTATGGCTCTTTGGCATCTTTTTTGGGAGTTGCGATTATTCCTTTTCTTACACCATTGTTTGCGGCTTTATCTATAATTCTATTCTATTTTATTGTGCGTCGTTTATTTGGCTCTCGGGTTGCGCTGTGGTCAGCTTTTTTACTCGCCACTTTCCCGGTTTATATTTATTACACGGCTCGCTCCATGTTTCATAATGTCTTATTTATAGTCTTGCTTTTAGTAGCTGTTTATTTGTTTATTGTTGCTCTAGGGAGGGATTATGAAAAGTTAGAAGAAAATAAATTGCCGGTAAAATTTTTACAATGGCGTTTTCCTTGGAGTTTTTGGGGAGAATTATTATTGTCTTTTTTTTCAGGCTTATTCGTCGGCTTGGCTCTTATTACTCGTACGTCGGAGATATTATGGCTAGCTCCTATTTTTTTCTTTATTTTAATTTTTTACGGACGGCGTCTAGGCTGGACTAAAATTGTTTTAATGCTTATTGGTTTGGCCCTGCCATTAGTTCCCATCGCTTATTATAACCAAATTTTATATGGTTCTTTTTGGCATGGCGGTTATAACGAAATGAACCGTTCTCTGGATACCATTGCTCAGAGCGGTGGTGATTTTTGGCAGTTGGCGGCTCAGGGTGATTTTAGCTCTTTTCGTAATTATTTTAGTCAAATTTTTAGTCAGGTCTTTTATTTTGGTTTTAATTTTAGGCAGTCTGTTCTGATGTTTATTCATTATGTAATAGACATGTTTCCTATTTTATTTTATGGCGGGGTAGTAGGAGCCTTGATTCTTGTCGGTCAAATGTTTCGTCGTTTTGAAAAAAAATATTTATTTTATCTGTTAGGCTGGTTTGTTTTTTCCGTGATCTTAATTTTTTATTATGGTAGTTGGAAATTTAATGATAATCCTGATTTAAGTCATTTTACTATTGGTAACTCCTATACACGTTATTGGCTGCCGGTTTATTTGGGCTTTATACCTTTATTTTCTTTGGCTTTAGTTCGTATTAGTCGCGCCTTAACTCAGTGGGGAAATAATAAAAAAAACCCGACTTCGGATAAGCGATTTCGTTTGCAAGCTGTCTTCTCTTTGGCCCTGCAAGTTATAGTGGTAATGATAGTAAGTATTTCCTCTTTATTTTTTGTCTTGTATGGTTCGGAAGAAGGTTTAGTTTATTTGTATCATAATTCCCGAGCGGAAAAAGTTAATACGGCTACGGTTTTGTCTCTAACCGAGCCGGACAGTGTTATTATTACTCGCTATTATGATAAATTTTTTTGGCCGGAGAGACGGGTGATTATGGGGAATATTCCGACCGAGGAAATTTTTTCGGCGGCGGCTAAGCTGGTAAAATATTATCCGGTTTATTATTATAGTTTTTATTTGAATGAGGCTGATGTAAATTATCTGAATGAGCGTAAATTGCCACCTTATAATCTAAGCATTAATTTAATTCAGAAAACTAATTTACAGTCCGGTTTATATCAATTGAAACATGTTGAAGAGTTGGCGACGAGTAGTGATATTTTGGATCTTAAAGAGGGGGCGGTTAAGTAAGGAAAATAAAAAAGGTTATTATATATGGCAAAGCAGTCTATCCACAAGAAAAAAGCTAGAATTTTAGTGATTATTGGCCCAACCGCTAGTGGTAAGACGTCTTTAGGCGTGGCACTAGCCGCAGAGTTTCAGGGAGAGATAGTGAGTGCCGATAGTCGCCAGGTCTATAGGGGTCTGGATATCGGAACCGGGAAAGATTTAGCCTCATATAAAGTTGGTCGTCAAAAAATTAAGCATCATTTAATTGATGTTGTTAATCCTCAGCAAGATTATAATTTGGCTCAATATCAGACAGCGGCGCAGCGAGCGATTGTTAATATTTTAAGTTGTGGTCAGTTGCCGATAGTGGTGGGTGGTAGTGGTTTGTATTTACAGGCTTTAGTAGATAATTATCAGTTGGACATTAAATCAGATAAGTTATCTAAAAATAGAGTTTTGACAAAATTGTCTGCTGCGGAATTATGGCAAAAAATAAAAGTTATTAAACCGGAATTTGCTGATCGCTTGAACAATAGCGACCGGAACAATTCTCGCCGCTTACTTCGTTATTTAGAAATTATAGAAGCGGGCGGGGAAGTAGGAATGAACAAGAAGGAGTCGCCTTATGATTTTTTAGTCATAGGATTAGATTGGCCCGATAAAACTTTACGAGAGCGTATTAATTTTCGTATTTTGGAGCGTTTGGAAAAAGAGGGGATGATAGCAGAGGTAAAGAGACTACACGACGAAGGTCTGTCCTGGGAACGTTTAAAATCATTTGGTCTGGAATATAAAGTTATTAGTCAGCATCTGCTAGGCGAACTGAGCTATCAAGAGATGATTGATAAATTGAGTATTGCCAGCTGGCGTTTTGCTAAGCGACAACGAACTTGGTTTAGAAGATGGCGGAGACAGGGAAGAAAGATAAAGTCAGTTAAAGATTTAGCGGCGGCCAGAAAAGAAGTAAAAAAATTCCTAGCATAACAAAAAGGCTCTGTATTAAACAGAGCCTTTTAAATTTTACTTAAGTTTAATCCGGTAGCAATAACTTATTTCAAAAATTTTTCCAGTAATTCTTTTACAGTCTTAGGATTGGCTTTACCGCGAGTAGCGGCCATAACCTGGCCAACAAAGAATTGGAAGACACTGGTTTTTCCGGCATGATACTGTTCAACCTGAGGCGCATTATCCGCTATTATTTTTTTAACAATCGTCTCCATTTCTGCCGTGTTATCCATTTGTTCTAAGCCCATTTCTATCATAATATCTGTCGGATCACCGCCGTCAGAGTACATTTTTTCTAATATTTTTTGCCCGGCGGAGGCAGTAATTTTATCTTGGTACATTAGGCAAATAAGTTCGGCGAAGTTTTCCGCCGTCATCTTCAAATCGCTGATTTTTTTATTATCAATATTAAGATGTTTATATAATTCGCCGGTAATCCAAAAGGTGGCAGTCTTAGCTAACCTTTTTTCCTGACGATTTGCTTCATCTTCATTAGCTTCTATCCAAGCATCCAGTTCGGAAATAACATGTTCAGTCCAATCTGCCAGGGCTTTATCATTAACAATAATCTCCGCAATTTTATCTTGCAGGCCATATTCTCTTATAAAGCGCATTTTTTTTTCGTTCGGTAGTTCCGGAAGTTCCGCTTGTAGTTTAGCTAGAAGGGTGTCATCAATTCGGAAGGGAGGAATATCCGGTTCAGGAAAATAGCGATAGTCGGCAGCGGTTTCTTTTATACGCTGGCTAACGGTTTGTGATTTATTTTCATCCCAGCCACGAGTTTCGGCTGCTATTTTTTCATTTTTTTCTAATAGGGCGGTTTGTCTGTGTACTTCAAAATTAATAGCTCGTTCCATGGCCCGGAAAGAATTAATATTTTTTACTTCTACTTTAGCGTTTAGGGGATGATTCTTTTTTGTAGCTAAGATTAGGCCATCTTTATATTCCCAAGCACCTTGTTCTTGCACGCTAATATTAGCTTCGCAACGCATTTGCCCTTTTTCCATATCAGCGTCGCTGATATTTAGATAGCGCAGGATTTGTTGATAGAGTTGACCAAATTTTTTTGCTTGAGCCGCGTCTTTAATAGTCGGCTCGGTTACTAATTCCATTAAAGGCGTGCCAGCCCGATTGAAATCTAAAAGTGTGCGGTCGGGATTAGTCATGTGGACGGATTTTCCGGTATCTTCTTCTAAGTGAATACGAGTAATAAGAACTTTTTCACCTTCAACTTCTAGCCAACCGTCATAACAAAAGGGTTGATCATATTGTGAAAGTTGATAACCTTTAGGGAGGTCGGGATAAAAATAATTTTTTCTATCAAATTTTGAAACATGATTTATTTTACAATGTAAAGCCAGGCCGGTGAGGATTGTCCAGTCAATCGCTTGTTTATTGGGCGCAGGCAAAGTCCCGGGATGAGCAAGACAAACCGGACAGACATTCGTGTTAGGCGCCTTACCCTCTGCGTCATTATCACAGGAGCAGAACATTTTACTCTTAGTTTTTAACTCGGCGTGGATTTCCAGACCGATAATAGTATCATAAGTCATATTAAAATTGGCCGGAGCTACCAAATCCTTTGTCTTGGCGCTCGGTATCATCATTAATACTTTCTTCTTTAATTTCCCAACTAGCTATGGCTTGAATGAGAATTTGGGCGATTTTTTGTCCGGGGACAATATTAAAAATTTCTTCGCTGAGATTTTTTACCACTACTTTTATTTCACCGCGATAATTAGAATCAATCACGCCACCTAAAGTAGTAATGCCATTACTAGCTAGGCCACTCTTATCCCAAATTAATCCGACGTAGTTATTCGGTATGGCTAATTTAAGACCGGTAGCGACGAGAGCTTGGCCATAGGGAGGAATAGAATAATAGTCATTAGAATATAAGTCATAAGCGGCATCACCAGGATGTGCTTTTTGGGGGAGTTTAGCGTCAGGGCTAATTCTTTCAACTTTTAATTTATAATCTGCAACATTCTCTTTATTTGGAGCTGGTTTTTCCGGTATAATAGCAGTTTGTTTTAATGCTACTTCCAAATCTTGCACTTCTTCCTTGGGAAAATTTTTAAAACGATCAAAAATTCTATCATGATTATTTATAATCTGTTCATTAGTGACGAGTAATTGTCCGATAGGACAAAAACCATGATTTTGTGTTTCTTCCGAATGATGACCGACCGCTTTTTTAACTATCGGCCAAATTAAACTATGAATATCTTCGCGACTAAGTATTTGTCCATTACGAGTACAAGAAATTAAATCAAAGTGAGGGAAGAGCTCCACAATTTCATGATAGACGGCATCAGCTTTTTTTAAATGATCAAAATTTTCTTCATGAATGTCGGTAGTTTTTCCGTTCCAATCTTCGCGGGCTCTCTTTTTTGCTAAGTCTTGAGCTATTTCCGGCTCAACGTGAAGAATCACGGAGAGGTCGGGTTGCGGTATGGCAAAAATTTTATATTCCAAATCGTTTAACCAATTAAAAAATACCCGACGTTCTAAGGGATTATCGATTTTTCCGCCTTGGTGTGCCATATTAGCACTGGTATAGCGATTAGATAGGACTATTTTCCCCGCTGTGAGCCATTGACGTATTTTAAAGCTGGCGTCAAAACGGTCGGCGGCATAAAATATTGAAGCCTGATAGGCGCTGACGGCCTCGGCTGTCCCGTATTTACCGGATAAGTATTCTTCTACCGGACCGGCAGATTTTGTGTTGTATTGAGGAAAGTCGGCTAAAACCACAGCATGCCCCTCTTGTTCCAGACGCGCCTTTAAGAGAGCAAGCTGAGTAGTTTTACCACTGCCGTCGGTACCGTCAATGACAATAAATTTCCCCGGGAAACCGTTCATAATTATTTATTTAAATTTTTCATAATTATTTCGATTTGTTGATACAGTTCTGCAAAATTTCCATTGTTGTGGATAGTAGTTTCTGCTTGAGCCATGACAGCCGGGATACTAGCTTCAGTTTCTAGTTTTTCATCGGCCAAAAATTGCTCATAAGTCTTTTCACTATCACCCTTATTCTCATTACGCTTAATCAGTCGATCATAGCGTATTTCTGGGGTGGCGTCAACACTGATTAAATGAAATCCCGGAACTTTTTTTAAGTATTCAATATCAGCTAAACGTCGGATACCATCAACGACGATTATTTCTGAGGAATCGTTCATAACATCATTAGCCATAGTTTTAGCAAACAGGTCTTCTCCAAAAGTCTGTCTTAAACACAAGGAAATGTTAACCAGATTATGACGGTTAATTTCTAAACCGAGCCGAGTAACAATTTCGCGCATGATTGTAGAAAAACGAAAACTTTTAGCTTTATATTTTTCTTCTAAATATTTTTTGCTAACATCTTTTCCGGAGGCGATTTGGCCAGTTAAACCAATAATAATTTTAGACATGACATTATTTTAATAAATAAACTATTTGCTAGTAATATCTGCTAAACCACGGCGGACATCCCAGTCATCAAGATCCTGATCAATATACATTTTTAAATTTGGTAATTGGCTTTGCGTTGCTGCCGCCATTTCTTTAGCCAGTTTTCTTAAACTTGGATGGACTGTTTTATTACTTCTTAATTCCATAACATAAATTGCGGCCGGGAGAGGGTAGGTGACTCGACTAAAAATATTGAAGCCAATCGCAATATAATATTGTCTAATTTCCGGTGTAGCTTCTAAAGCGGCGATAGCGATTGTTTGTTCGGCAATTAAACTTACTGCTTCTTGGCGGAGATCTTCTGGTAGTTGTTCAAGATACCAAGAGTTAAATCCGAGTTCGGTTGTCAAAAGTGGCATGCGACAGACGCCATTACGATGACGTTGAATATCTCGGAAAGAACCATAGTCAAGAACAAAAGAAAAACTAAGATTACCCAGCTCTCCCATGAAGGCCGGCAGGTTAGTCTTAATTGGGCGCTTATTTATTACATCTTGGTATTGTTCTAAATCGGTCTCTATAATATTTGTGTTTAACTTAAAAACAGGATTTTTTTCTGGACGTAAATAATTATATTCTGTAGCGCTCAAGGCGCGATAAGCTTCTTGTTCCTCGTAAGTCTTATGAGAAAAACTGTGAGTATATTTGTCTTGGAGTGTTTTTAAAATTGTAGCGGCCGTTTCCCGCACTTCTAGTAAAGGATGATGACGTAATAAAGCGATTTTATCCCAGGCTTGACGTAAGTTGGTGTGCCAGCTTAATTGAGTCGTGATGCCAGCCGGTAAGAAACCGCGCATGATATCAAAACCGCGCGCCTTGATGGCTTTCATATACATTGCCTCCGCTTCTTCGGCCTGGCGCGGATATTTAGCCATTAAGAAATTTTGGATGTTTTCTTGATTGCTGATATAAAAATCCATCCACTTTTTTATAATTGCCTGTGATTGTTGAGTATTTAGCGGATCAATAATAGCTTGTTTGCTCATATCAATATAACGCGTGCTAGTTTCTTGGCCACTATATAATTGCCAATCCTGAATAGCCTTATCGCCTAAGATACTGATTCCTTCAATGAATAAAGTTGTGCTACCGCAGTCGGCGATGCTGGCATGGCCGTAGCCGACATAGAAAGTTTCCATAAATTTTCCGGAACCGCTTTGTTTTACTTTTTCGACATGTTCAACAACGCTTTTAGCGCTTCGGGAATACAAAGCTTGCATCATCGCCGTGTCTTCCGGATTAAATTCATCGTAGAGAAAAATATTAGCCATATATCATTATTTTATAAAAAATTATTTTACGTCCGCGTAAATTTCTATTGATCGGGATATTCTCTAACTTGCTGGTTTAATAATACATATTCCACGCCGGCTTGTTTAAAAATTTCCTTACTCCTATCCCCGGCATGATAATCTTTATCGCAAACCACACGTTTAATACCAGCATTGATAATTATTTTAGCGCAAGTGTAGCAAGGAGTCATGTTACAGTATAAGGTTCCTCCGTTTAGGGCAGTTCCCATACGAGCTGCATCACAAATGGCATTTTGTTCGGCGTGTGTAGTGCGAATGCAATGACGACTGGTAGAGCCATCCTCATTTACTACTGTATGCATTTCATGACCCACATCATCACAGTGGGGCAGACCGACTGGTGAACCGTTATAACCGGTAGCAATAATTCTTTTATCACGAGTAATAACACAGCCACCGCGAAAGCGATCACAGGTACCGCGACTACCGACCATTTCCATTATTTTTATAAAATATTCATCCCAGGATGGTCGCTGATAGTCATTTTTTTGATTGATAACCGCTTTACTCATATATTTTAATTTTATATTTATTTAGCTGTTTATTGTACCTTAATTCTAACCTATTATTTAAAGAAAATAAATCTTGACAATGAGTCATTTATGTACTGGGGTAGCCTTTTAAAAAGAGGAAAAATGAGCTAAACTGTATACATAGCTAGACTGTCGTCAGATTCTAATATTATTATCAATTTTGTGTTTATGTTAGAAAAATATATTGAAAAATTAGCTAAAAATAAAGAAATTTATTTAAAGATTAAAGTAATTGTTGGCCAGCCGGAAACATGTTTTTCGGGTACCATGTCCGATGGAACCCTAAAAATCTCTGTGGCCGCTGCTCCCGAGAAAAATAAAGCTAATCAAGAGCTAATAAAATATTTAGCCACTAGCTTAGGGGTACGTCGCTATCAGTTAGAAGTAGTATCCGGTGCTACCGGTCGTAAGAAATTAATAAAAGTAAGTCGCTAGCCCTATGCTCTTATCAGTTGTTATTGTCTCTTGGCAAGTAAAAGATAAACTACGAATTAATTTGCAGTCTTTATTCGGCTCGGTGACTGATTTTGAGTGGGAAGTTTTTGTAGTGGACAATGGCTCGGAGGACGGTAGCGCGGAAATGGTCAGACAAGAATTTCCGACTGTTCATTTAATTGCTAATTTGGATAATAGGGGTTTTGCCCAAGCTAATAATCAGGCGATTAAGGAAGCTAAGGGAGATTTTATTTTATTATTAAATCCGGACATGTCGGTCAGGGCGGATACTTTAAATAATATTGTACATTGGGCACAAAATAATTCTCAAGCCACGGTTACCGGCTGTAAACTTTTAGGCGAAGAGGGGGTTATAGTACCACAAGTTCGTCGCTTTCCCGATTTTTGGGATCAATTGGCTGTTACTTTTAAATTACCACATTTTTGGCCAGCCGTTGTTAATGGATATTTGTGTTCTGATTTTAATTATGAACAAGCCAGTAAAGTAGATTCCGTTCGCGGGTCATTTTTTTTAATTAATCGTGAGAATTTTCGTCGCTTGAGCGATGGGCAAGATGCTTTTTTAGATGAAAGATATTTTATTTGGTTTGAAGAAGTAGATTTTTGTCGTCAGGTTAATAAATTAGGCGGGGAAGTTTGGTACACGCCGACGGCTTCTTGTCATGATTATGTTGGGCAAAGTTTTGCACAAGTAAAAAGAAGTCAAACACAAAAATATTTTAGCGAATCCATGTTAAAATATTTTCAGAAGTGGGAAAGTAAATGGAAATATATTATTTTAAAGATAGCCTGGAAGTTGGTGAAGATTTTTGTTTAATTTCTTATAAGATAAGTCATGTCTAAAAAAGTTGGAGTTATCTTAGTGAATTATAAGGACTACGCGACACGTTTCTTAACAGCTTGTCGTGATTCTTTGCGCGCTCAGAGTTATGCGGCGGAATTAACAAAAATTTATATTGTTGATAACGCTGCGACGACGGAGTCACAAGAATATTTGAAAAAAATTTATCCCGAAGCGATAATTTTATCTCGTACGGACGGCAATTATTCGGCTGCTAATAATTTGGGTTTTTCTCAAGCTATTAATGATGGTTGTGAATATTTAGTAACGCTTAATATGGATACGGAAGTAGCGCCGGAATGGTTGGCGGAGCTGGTAAAAGCATTAGAAATTAATTTTCAGGCGGGAATTGCTCAGTCCAAGATTTTGCTTTATCCGAAAAATGATGAGCAAAAACAGCAGCCGCTTATTAATAGTTTAGGTAATATCATCCATTTTCTTGGTTTTGGCTTCACCGACGGCTACGGCCAGGTGAATAAAGAATTAGGCGCTTACCCGGAAATTAATGGTTATGCCAGCGGTTGTTCTTTCATTATTAGAAGTATGTTGTGGCAAAAAATAGGTGGTTATGAGGAAGAGTTTTACATGTATCATGATGACTTGGAATTAAGTTTGAAAGTTCGTTTGGCGGGTTATAAAATAATTTTAGCCCCATTATCCAAGCTGTATCATAAATATGAGTTTAAACGTAGTACGAAAATGTTATATTACATGGAGCGTAATCGCTACTTAACTATGCTCATGTTTTATCCGACTCGTCTCTTGCTTTTTCTTTTCTTGCCCGCTTTAATAATGGAGTTAGGCTTACTGCTCTATTCTATTTTTGGTTTATGGTTGCCGACGCGTTTAAAGGTTTGGCTTTATTTTTGTCGGCCGAAGAACTATGTTAGAATATTATTAATAAGAAAAAAGATAAAAGCGATTAGTGTCATAAAGTTTTCTACTTTGGCGAAAGATTTTTCCGGTCGCATTGAATTTCAAGAAATAAATAATCTAGTTTTACAATATATTGTTAACCCTTTATTTGATATATATTGGTCGTTAGTGAAAAAAAATATTTAATATGGATTTGTCTATTATTATTGTCAACTATCACAGTCGCGATAAACTTTTAAATTGTTTGTCTTCTTTGCGTCAGGCTGAGATGGTCGATGTTAAGTATGAAATTATTGTGGTCGATAATAATTCCGGCGATGAACTTGATAAGGTCAATGAAGATTACTCTACTGTGCAGATGATTAAAAACCCGGTTAATAAAGGAATGGGTGGCGGTAATAATATTGGTTTGGCGATAGCGCAAGGAGAATATGTTTTAATCCTTAACCCTGACACCGTAGTACAAGGTCGGGCTATTCCGGAATTACTCTCTTATTTAAAAAGTCATCCTACTGTCGGTTTAATTGGTCCGAAATTATTATATCCTGATGGCGCCTTGCAGATGTCTTGTTCTCGTTTTCCTAGTTTTTTTATGCCAATTTTGCGACGTACTTTTATCGGTGACTATTTTAAGACCAGTCGTGATAGTTTTACTATGCAGGAATTTAATCATAATTCATTGCGTTCGGTAGATTGGTTAATGGGTTCTTGTTTAATGTTTAAAAAAGAGATTAAACTATCAGATAACAGAGCTTGGTCGCCACATTTTGATGAACGATATTTTATGTATTTTGAGGATACTGACTTAGCGCGACAATTTTGGAAAAATGGTTTGTCTGTAGTTTATAATCCTACGGCTATTGTTATTCATGATCATCGGCGTGCCAGTGCCCGGCATCCTTGGTATTTAGCGATTTTTTTGGATATTATTACCTGGCATCATATTATTTCTTGGTTAAAATATTTTATTAAATGGAGCTTTAAGACTAAAAATTATGTCAAAAATTAAAAAAGCAATTTTTCCGGTAGCTGGTTTTGGTACGCGTTTTTTGCCGGCAACTAAGGCACAACCCAAGGAAATGTTAATGGTTGTTGATAAACCAGTTATTCAATATTTAGTGGAAGAGGTAGTGCGGGCCGGTATTGAAGAAATTATTTTCGTTACCGGTCGTGGTAAGCGAGCGATTGAAGACCACTTTGACTATTCTTTTGAACTGGAAAACACTTTAGTGGAACATAATAAACTTGATTTACTCAAAAAAGTGCGAGAAATATCTACTTTGGCAAAATTCTCTTATGTGCGCCAGCCGATACCTTTGGGGGATGGGCATGCCTTGCAATGTGCCAGTCATCTGGTTGATGATGATGAACCAATATTAGTAATGTTTGGTGATACTTTGTTTGACGCTCCGGTACCGCCGGTTCGCCAAATTATAGAGACTTATGAAAAATATGGTGATTCTGTGGTTGGTGTGTCGGAGGTTGATCCGAAAGAGGTAGATAAATTTGGCGTAATCGATGGTTTAGATTTAGGTGATGGTAATTATGAAGTAAAGAGTTTTGTAGAAAAGCCTAAAGTCGGGCAAGCCCCTTCTAATTTAGCGGCGGTGGGAATCTATGTAATTACACCGGAAGTTTTTAAAGTGCTGGGGAAAATGCAGTCCGGCAAGTCCGGGGAAATCCGTTTGGCGGATGCTTTTGATTTGATGTTAGAAGACAAACGACCAATTTATGCTAAAAAAATAGAAGGAGAATGGCTGGACACCGGCAATAAGTTTAACTTTATTAAAGCGACCTTAAAGTTTGGTTTAAAGGATAAAGAGATTGAAAAAGACTTAAGAAAACTTATTAAAGAACTTAATCAATAATATTAAGTTAAAAGAGTATAATAAAAAATCCTCGGTAATCCCGAGGTTTTTTATTGTAATAGTAAACTATATATTCCTTCCTGCTGGCCGACTTTGGCCCAAAAATATAACATATCACTTTTTTCGTTTAAGACGGGAGAACTGATTTTTTCTGTTTGAAAAATTTTAGTGATATTCCCGGTGACTAGATCGAGGGCGTTAAGACTTTTAGTTGTTGAAAAAATGAGATAATTTTTTTTAGAATTCCAAGCCAGGGAACTTATAGCTTCACCGACGCGAGTAATTAAAATGTTGGCATTGAGATCCATATCCAGGCGATATATTTCCCAATTATTATTGTAAAGTAAAGTATTATCATCAATCCAATTCCAACTGACGACTTTATTAAGAGTGACAATTTTGTTGTTAATATCAGCGGGATTGATTAAATATAAAGTTTGATTTTGCTCGTCGTATAAAGTTAGAAAATGATACCCGGCGCTGACGAATTTATAAGAACCGACGCTGGGTAAATTTATTTCTTGTTCCAGTTGACGTTGAGCAAGGGAATACTTTCTTAAAATAGTTTTTCCTTGATCCTTAGTCACGACGAACAATTGATCGTCACGCGCTTCATAAGTTAAATAAGTATCACCACTTAGGACTAAAGTGCCATTTTTTTGATTAGTATCTAAATAGCCGAGAGAATTAGCATTTTGATAGTAGAGTCGATTATTATTTTCATCATAATACCAGTTAGCCGCCTCGGTGCCAATTAATTTTTGGTAGTCTTTGATGGCGCTGTTGATTGGACTCAGTAGTTTTCCGTCTTGTAATAATTCATCGGTGTTATTAAGCCAAGTGGCCGGTGCGGAGCTGGTAGTAGTCAAAGAATTTACTAGTCCGTTATTCAGGGTAATAATTTTTTGCTCGCTGCTCGCGTATAAATAACGATGATTGGGACTTAAAGTCAATGTGCCTTCCGGCGTCGAAGTAATGAGGAGGGGCAAGTTATTACGAAATAAATTTAAATCTTCCAGAAAATTAGTTTGTCCGGGATAAACTCTGACATGTTTAGTGAGAGGCCAATAGCCCGGTCTTTCCAGGCGTAAGTCATATTCTCCCGGCGTCACACTACGTATTTTAGCGGGAGTGCTGAGGTAGCTGACATCCCAAGGGTTGAGAGAAAAATTTGTTGTTTGGCGTCCGTTTAGAAAAATATTAGCTTCACTGGGGGAACTATCAACGATAATCATGCCGGTCTTGATCAATAGTCGATTGGATTTGGGGGGCCAAGTTAGACTGATTTCATAGCCGGAGGCATAGAGAGAAATTAAAATAGTTCCTATTAAAAAAAACAAGATAAACAAAATAAAAAGAGAATCACGGAATTTTTTGGACATAGTTAAATTAAGATAGACTTTGTTTATCAAGATTTTTTTATGATTCCTGTACTTCAATATGTGCACCAACCTTATTAAGTCGGGCGGCTAAATTTTCGTAACCGCGATCAATGGCGTAAGAATTTTTGAGTATAGATTTACCGGAGGCGGCTAGCATCGCAATAAGAATGTTAATGGAAGGGCGTAAGGCGGGCGGACAAATCATGTTATTTGGCTTGAGTTTAGTGGGTCCGGTAACGGTGACGCGGTGCGCATCATGGAGCATAATGTCGGCTCCTAAGTGGCTTAACTCGGTATAATAAATAGCACGATTTTCGTAAATCCAGTCATGAACCAAGGTAGCGCCTTTAGCTTGGGTAAGAATAGGAACAAATAAAGGTAAATTATCAATATTGAGACCCGGATATGTTTGGGGGTGGAGCTTATCATCTAAAGCTCTTAGTTGGCTGGGGAAGATTTCAATATCTACTAGTTTAAAATGTTTATTTTGAGATATGTGGAGGTGGCTAATATTAAATTTTTGTCCCATGACTTTTAATTTTTCCAGTTCCAAGCGTAAAAAATCAATCGGGCAGCGCGTTATTTTTAAATGTGATTTTGTAGTAACGGCCAGGGAAATAAAAGCCATAGATTCAATTGGGTCGGGCATGATGGGATAATCTTTGACTGCTTGTAATTTTTTAACACCGTTTATAATAATAGTGCCATCATCCATTTTTATTTTAGCTCCGGCTCTTTGAAGAAAAACTATTAAATCCTGAACCATGTAATTAGTAGAAGCAAGGTGCATAATAGTTTTGCCCGGTGTTAAGACGGCGGCCATGATGGTATTTTCCGTTCCCGTATCACTTTGTTCATACATAGTAAACTCTACACCTCTTTTCTTTTCGTAGCTGATGGTATAAGTGTTGAGGCTTTGTTTTACTTTAATACCTAGATAATTTAAAGCTAGGATGTAGGGACTGACAGTTCGTTTGCCTAATTTACAGCCACCGGATTTTGGCAAAGAGAATTTTTTAAAAGAAGCACTGAGCGCGGCCATAAGTAGCAAAGCAGAACGTGTCTGTAGAAAAGATTCGCGATTAATTTTTTGGGGGAGCAAGTGACCATTATTGATAATTTCTAGTTTATGCTTAGCTGACCAGCGAATTTTTAAACCCAAAGAAACTAAAATTTCAATAATACGATTTACCTCTTCAATACGAGGCACTTCGCTTAAAGTGGTTTTACCTTTAATCATAGCGGTGGCACATAGAATTGCCACTGCCGAGTTTTTAGCCGAGTTAGTTCGTAGCGTGCCATGTAGCTTGCGGCCGCCGTTAATTATTAGGTTTGCCATATTTTGCTAATTTAAAGGGATATTTATCTTTTATTAATCTTCTAGTTAATCATAGCCGATTTATTGACATTTTTCAAATATCTGCTATCATTAAGCTAGTTCAGATTTTATTCTGATTTTTTGTTACTATATATGTCAAAAATTGCAATAATTAAAACAGGAGGAAAACAGTACAAAGTTCAGGTCGGTGACGTCTTGAAAGTGGAAAAGTTGGATATAGAGGATGGTAAGACTGCTAAACTGGACACTTTATTGATTGCCGATGGCGCTGATTTAGAAATTGGCCACCCTTCTTTAGGAGAAAAAGTAGAGGCTGAAGTTTTGGCGAGCGGAAAGGGGAAGAAAGTTACTGTTGTAAAATATAAGAATAAAACTCGTTATAAAAAAACTGTCGGTCATCGTCAGCACTTTACCGAACTCAAGGTTGCTAAGATTGCCTAGCCCGTTTGCTTTGTTAATTGAAAAAATCCACCTCAAAAAAGGTGGATTTTTGTTTAGCACGATTTATTTTATTTCTCTGCGGTTTTTAATGGCGCTACCTAGAGTTAATTCATCGGCGTATTCTAAGTCTGAGCCGGCCGGTAAACCTTTGGCGAGACGAGTAATTTTTATATGATTTTTTAGTATCTTGTTAAGGTAAAGGGAAGTAGTTTCTCCTTCCAGTGTAAAATTTAAGGCTAAAATTATTTCTTTCACTTTTTCCTCTTTTATTTTTTTTACCAGTCGGGCGATATTAATGTCTTCCGGTCTGACTTCCTCAATAGTATTAATAAGTCCACCTAAAACAAAATAACGACCAAAGTATTGGCCGGTACTTTCTATAGCTGCTAGATCCTGTGTATTTTCTACCACGCATAGTATTTCTTTACTTCGTTGTGGATTAATACAAATTGCACAAGGGTTACTGGAAGAAATGACTAAGCAAGAATGACAAACCGTAGTTTTATCTCGTAATTCGTTAATAGCATTACCTAAACTTTTTAATCTTTCTTTGCTTTGTTTTAATAAATAAAAAACATAACGTTCGGCTGTTTTAGGGCCGACGCTGGGTAACTCAGATAAACGATTAATAAGGTTTTGGATGGCTTCGGGATATTTCATTGTATTATAAAAAAACTACGTGAAACTATTAAATGACTTTAGTTCATACCCGGCAAACCGCCCATATCTTGTAATTTCTTGGCCATTAATCTTTGTGCTCGTTTTAAAGCGTCATTAAAACATCCTTTAAGAGCACTCTCCTGTGCCTCTTTATTTAATTCAGGATTGATATGTAATTCTAATATTTCCATGTTACCGTTAAGAACTATTTTAACGCCATTTTTTTCTTCCGTGACGCTTTCTTGAGCGAGAGCGTTTTGTACGGTTTTAGCCTGGCTGCGTAAATCTTTAAATTGTTTTAATTTATTGAACATATTATTTGAATTAAACTTAATTAAAATTCTATTGGCGCCATTTCCTCGTTCGCTTTATGGCTGATGTTTTTAAAACTGACTGTATTTTCGTCAAAGAATAAATCAACTTTTCCGGTCGGACCGTTACGATGTTTAGCTATATAAATTTCGGCGCGATGGCGTTCGTCCATCGGTAAATCATCAATATTATAGCCACGATCAGCCGCTTTACGATAAATAAACATAACAACATCAGCATCCTGTTCAATAGAACCGGAGTCACGCAAGTGAGAAAGTTTCGGGATGGCGGGGTGAGTTAATTCCACGGCACGAGAGAGCTGGGCTAAGGCGAGGATGGGAATGTTTAATTCACGGGCGATAGACTTGAGGCCACGACTGATTTCCGCAATTTCTTGAACGCGATTGTCGCCATATTTGCCGCGGCCTTCCATTAACTGTAAGTAGTCAATAATAATTAATCCGAGACCTTTTTCCATTTGCAGGCGACGAGCTTTAGCGCGAATTTCCATAATGGATAAGGTGCCTGAGTCATCAATATAAATAGGGGCTTCGGCTAATTTGCCCATAGCTTCGCCGATGCGGGCAAAGTCATTATCATTTTCTTTATCTGATAAATTTCCGGTACGCATTTTCCATAAACTAACGTTAGCTTGGGAACAAAGCATGCGATCCACTAATTGTTCTTTACTCATTTCCAAGGAAAAGATTCCAACCCCCTCTTTATTTTTAATGGCGGCTTGGCGGGCGATATCCATAGCTAAAGAAGTTTTACCAACGGAAGGACGAGCGGCGAGAATAATTAAGTCAGATTTTTGCAGACCGGCTAAAAGATTATCCAGGTCGGGGAAGCCAGTCGAGAGACCGCGTAATTTACCGCTGTACTTATGTAAGTCATCTATACGGTCAAAAGCAGCCGTTAAAAGATTATCAATCGGTAGAAAAGCATTTTTTAAATATTTACGGGAAACGCCAAAGACCTTTTTTTCCGTTTCGTCTAGAATTTCATCAATTTCTTTCTCTTCGTCAAAACTTAGGCGGGAAATATCTGCGGCCGCTTGCTGGAGACGTCGGAGAGTAGCTTTACGCTGAATGATGTTAGCGTAGTTGCTAATATTGCCGGAGGTAGCAACCGCATTAGAGAGTTGTGCTAAATAACTGCGTCCGCCGATACCGGCCAACTGTTTTTTTTCTTCCAGTCGATTAGCAAGAGAAATAATGTCAATCGGTTCTTGGCGGCCGTATATTTCTTTAATAGTATCGTAGATAATTTTATTGGCCTCTTTATAAAAATCTTGTGGCATGATTAAGTCAGCCACTTTAATTATTGCGTCTTTATCAATTAACAGGGAACCGAGTAAAGACTCTTCCGCCTCTAAACTGTGAGGCGGGATTTTGGCGATGGCATTATCAGGGGTATTGGCCATAGTAATAAGTTTAGATAAGCTTGATTAATTTATCTTTATCAAGCTCTTAAGTCTTTATTATCTTAACTTATAGTAGACTATTTTTCAAGCAAAGTTTTACGCAGTTTTTACGCAGTTTGTCCCCTATTTTCTAGTAATAAAAAACCGCTAAAAAGCGGTTTTTTAAGTGAGTTTTAGGGAGCCGACTGTCGGGATTGGACCGACGACCTGCTGTTTACAAAACAGCTGCTCTACCACTGAGCTAAGTCGGCACATGACATTAAATAAATAGCCGCTTGCGCGGCCACTATTTTCAGGGTGCGCCCACCAGGGCTCGAACCTGGGACCATCAGCTTAAAAGGCTGTTGCTCTACCGACTGAGCTATAGGCGCAATTACAAGGTTGATAATAACAAATGATTATAATTTTGACAAGGCTATTTAGTCACATGTCTGGGTGAGTGGGGTTGTATTTTAGAACATTAAGTGAAAAATCATTATTTGTGTTATCATTTATACTAGATAAAATAACAGATTATTAATAAATAGTGGCATTGTTAATAATTTTGCAAATATTATAATTTATGAAGATGTTTAAAAGAATTTCCATATTACTGGCATTAATAATTTTGGTTATTCCGCATTTATTGATGGCTGCGACAGCTCAAGATGAAGTAGTTAATTTTAGATCTAGGGTTACAGAGATTATACAAGTTGAGGAGAAAACACGAGAAGATGGAGTTACCTTCCAACAACAAGACTTAAGGTTGTTAGGTTTGGAGGGTATTTGGAAAGACAGAGAAATAATTTATAGGGGCATATCCGATATTGAAGTTACTAATGTTAATCAATATAAAGTTGGGGATGAGGTTTATGTGGATGGATATACTAATCAATCCGGTCAGGATATTTTTTATGTGGTTGATTTTGTCAGGAGTGGGTATCTTTATATTTTGTTTATTATTTTTGTTTTGCTTGTTCTTATTATAGGACGATTTAAAGGTCTAAAAGCTTTACTTAGCTTATTTTTGAGTTTTGTAGTTATTGTTAAATTTGTTTTACCGCAGATATTAAATGGACAAGATCCTTTTTTAATCAGTTTGTTAGGAGGACTATTTATTCTAGGAATAATAATATATTTAACGGAGGGCTTTCAAAGAAAATCGCATATTGCTATCTTGTCTGTTCTAATTTCATTGTCCGCGACTTTAGTGTTATCCGTGATTTTTACAAAGCTTACCAAGTTGTCAGGTTTAGCTCAAGAAGAAGCCGCTTTTTTAATAGGCGCTGGGAATATTGAAATAAATTTTCAGGGCTTATTGTTGGCTGGCTTTATTATTGGAGCAATCGGAGTATTGGATGATATTATTGTCGGGCAAATTGAAGCAGTGGAACAAATAAAAGAAGCTAATCCCAATTTATCCGCGAAAGAAGTTTTTAGTCTAGCGTATAAGGTTGGTAATGCTCATTTGGGAGCGATAATTAATACCTTGTTTCTAACTTATGTGGGAGCCGCCTTGCCCCTACTCTTGTTATTTATTCTTAATCAAAGTTCTGGATTGACGTTCAATAGATTAATTAATACGGAAATAGTTAGTACGGAAATAGTGAGAACGCTCGTTGGCAGTATCGGTGTAATATTATCAATGCCTATTGCCACATTCTTGGCGGCTATGCAGCCGGGGAATAAAAAATAGTCTACTTGTTATTCTGCTAATTTATACTATATTTTATTAAAAGACATGTGCTCAGCATGTTCTTTTAAATTTGCCAAAATTTTTATAAGATTATTGGGGGAATTGAGTGATGGTTGACTGAACTAGTGTTAATTAGTATTGTATAGAGTCTAGTTGATGATAAATTATTGTACATTTATAAATAAAAAGGAGAAAAAAGATGAAAAATCTTATTTTTTTATTACTGTTGTCAGCCGCTATTTTTTCTGGTTGTAAAGCAGGCATTGTTGATTCATCTCAACTACAGCCCACCTCGGCTAAAGATGAATTTAACTCACTGCCGCCGGCTTATGAGACTGAACCTGCCACTACTCAATTTCTTAATTATTTTAGAAGAGACGACTCTCTGTTTTTTCAAGAATAGCCAACTAATCAGGCTGTTTACTTAGATTTGTTGGCCGGCGTTAGTATTAAAATACCTTGGGCTACAGGTTCGGGAGATATTTTCTGTATTGGTAGCTATGCTGGCCCGGTATTAGTTTCTGGGAATTATGTCACAATATTTTTCAGAAATAATAAAGATGGTCTTTATTCTCCAGCTTCGGATAGTTTACATTTTAGTAATATAAAAATTTCTGGCAAAAATGTGATTGTTGAGTTGTATTCAGTCCGAAGCTTTCTGGATAATATTAATAGCCGTGGGCAATTAATTGATCCCGGGAAAGTGAGAAAATATTATGGGCGATACAATGTCCTAACAAAAAAATTATCTATGGATTAACCTGAAATAATTTTTTCAAAAAAGACCTGAAAAACAAGTCTTTTTAATTTATTTTTTTGAGTCGCCCCATCTCTTGATAGAAGGCAATACTATCACAGACAGTGATTTTAATATTATTTATTTGTAAAATTTAACAAATTAGGATGATAGCTCTAGAACACAATAATTAATTATTTAAAATCAAATTTTTTAAAAGTCCCCAACGCAAGGGAAGCTTAGTAGCCTCTTCCTTGGTAAACCATTTTAAATCTAAAGCCTGATCGTCTATTTTTAATTCTCCTCCAATTATAACTCCTTTAAAAATGACTAGTTCTACTTCTTTTGTATCTCGCGGACCGCCTTTGTATTCAGTATTAGAAATTAGTGATTGATATATTATTTTTTCCAAACTCACTTGATAGCCGCTCTCTTCGACGGTCTCTCTAATAGCGGCTTGTTCAAAAGACTCTCCCTCATCGACATGTCCACCGGGAACGCACCATAAACCCAGGGCTAGCTGCCCGCCTTCTTGTAATAGTAAAACTTTATTGTCCTTCTGTAGATAAACAAATGCTACTTTAGTTAAATTTTCTTTCATTGATAGTAAAAATTAATAAATACACTATGAATATAACAGTATTGATTTAAAAAATCAAAAAATTTTAAATAAGTGGAAGTTTTTGTTAAGAATATAGAATAAAATAGGATCCTCTCTCGCAAGAGCTTTTTAATCAACTCATTTTGTCAACAATTGCTCAGTTTACGCACATTTCGGACAAATGACAAGAGGCTTTAGACGTAGATTCGGTAATAATAGTAGCCTGCTCAATATTTTTAATAATTTCTTGCCAAGCGGCTACTTGGCCACGATGTTTTCTC
>Ga0210057_1000636_pt1 | contig 57403 bp, 68 predicted proteins | sample CryGeyCG2114_010_2_FD_183968 | JGI IMG/M metagenome (GOLD analysis project Ga0210057, IMG submission 183968) | Groundwater microbial communities from aquifer - Crystal Geyser CG10_big_fil_rev_8/21/14_0.10 (SPAdes) (version 2) | ecosystem: Environmental > Aquatic > Deep subsurface > Groundwater ...
TTGAGAATGACTTTTTATTCTAAGTTTAAAATATTCTTTTCTTATTTCTTCTTTTTTCATTAGATTCACAGGTTTTCACCTGCGAACTAATTTTCGGTGCTAGTGACATATGTCTGTTGCTTGCACACTGTAATTAAACTCAATTATATATTAATTAAATTAAATCTTCTTCAGAAACTATTACAAAATCTCCAACAGCTATAATTGAACTATAAGGAATAAGAAATTCATTTGATTCCATTTTTTCTAAATTAAGATTTTTTGTATAAATAGTAGGCTCTTTTACAACTAAATTAATAAGTTCTCCAGATTTAGTTTCAAAAGTTATATCTTTAACAAAACCTAATCTTTTACCTTCTTTTGTTACAATCATCTTGCCTAGAATAGAACTAAATTGATTTTTATCACTTTGCATATCAAGCATAGAAGAAAATAATTTATAAGTTTTTCTATAGATATGAATCTATAATAAATAAGTTAAATTATGATTAAATAACTAATTATTCTTAATTTGCCCCTGACCCTTTGATTTCATATGGAAATATTTAAAAACAAATTTTTTTCTTTTTTCTTTTTTATTTATTATATAAATATTTATATTATATATTATATATAATAATAATAAAATAAAATAAAATAAAATAAAATAAAATAAAATAAAATAAAATAAAATAAAATAAAATAAAATAATTAAAATATTAATAATAAAAAATAAATTTTTAGTTTAATAGACTTTTTCAAAATAAATTATAATTATATATAAATTATAAAAAATTAATTCAATAATAAATATATAATCTCTTATTTCCATTGGAAATAAAGGTATACCCTTTTTTAGTAGTTATAATCTTTTATATATCATTTAAATTTTTTATCGTTGAAATTATTCCCAATTTATTTTTTCCATAAGAAATAAAGCTGTGGGAGATAAAATATATGATAACTAATTTAGATAAAATTTTTGATTCATTTGATAAGAATTCTATTTTTAAAAATAAATCTTATTTACAAACAAATCATCTTCCTGAAGAAATTTTACATAGAAGTGAACAAATAAATCAGATTGCTTCTATTTTAGCCCCAATTTTAAGAGGTGAAAAAACAAGTAATTTATTTTTATATGGTAAAACAGGAACTGGTAAAACACTTTCAGTAATATTTGTTAAAAATGAACTTTTGAAAAGATTTAAAGAAAATTTAGGATTTAGTTTGAGAATAGAATATTTAAATTGTAAATTAAAAAAAGTTTCAGATACAGAATATAGAATTTTAGCAGAATTAATTAAAAAATTAGGTGGAGAAATTCCTTCTACTGGTTTGCCAACAGAATCTGTATATAGTAAATTTATAGATTTAATTGATTCTAAAAAACAATTAGTTGTTTTAATACTTGATGAAATTGATCAAACTGTTAAAAAAATTTCAAGTGATTTTTTATATAATTTAACTAGATTAAATTCTGAATTATCTAAAAGTCAAATCTGTGTTGTTGGAATAAGTAATAATTTAACTTTCTTAGAAGAAGTTGATCCAAGAGTTAGAAGTTCTTTATCAGAAGAAGAAATTGTTTTCCCCCCATATAATGCATTACAATTACAAGAAATATTAAATTTAAGATCAAAAGAAGCATTTAAAGAAAATGTTCTTCAAGGAGGTGTTGTTGCTAAATGTGCTGCTTATGCTGCAAGAGAACATGGTGATGCTAGAAGAGCATTAGATTTATTGAGAATAGCAGGAGAATTAGCTGAAAGAAGTAATTCTGATAAAATTTTATTAAAACATATAGATTTAGCTAACAGTAAAATAGAAAGAGATAAAATTTTAGATATAATTCGTACAGAACCTAAGCAATTTCAAATTGTTTTGTATTCTATTATTAAATTAATTGAGAATAATCTTAAAAATTCAAATAAAGATTCTATTTTTACTGGAGATGTTTACAATTTTTATCAAAATTTATGTATTCAAAATAGATCAGAAGTATTAACTCAACGGAGAATTAGTGATATAATTCAAGAATTTGATATGTTAGGAATAATTAATGTAAGAGTAATTTCAAAAGGAAGAGGTGGTAGAATGAGAGAAATTAAATTGGCGATAACAAAGAATATCTTAGATAAGGCAAAAAAAATTATTGAAGATTCTTTGAATTACAATTAAATGAATTCCCCTTATATTTTAAAATTTTGTTTAGATAAAGGTATTTTGATAGATAAAGATCTTTTAAATTTATTTAATGAAACAGAAGATTTAGATTCAATAAAATTAATTATAGAAAAATTAATAAATATTTCTCAAACAAAAATAATAACAAAAGAATTATTTTATTCAAATAAAGAACAATTTAAGAATATTTTTTTAAATTTACCCATTGAAAATAAACAAATTTTTGAAAAATTAAAAATTAAACTTGGTTTAAATATAGAAATCTCTAAAGAAATTTCAATTGAGAATAAAATTGAATTTTCTCCGAACGTTAAAATTGTTTCAACAAGTCCTGATTTTAGTAAATCTTTTGAAGTTTCAGATTTTGTAAATTATTTTAGAGGAAGATTTGATGAAATGAGAAATGTTTTACAAGAACATTCTGAATTAGATAAACTTGTTTCAATAAATAAACTTTCTGGAAATAATGAAAAAATTTCTTTGATAGGAATTGTTTATGATAAAAGAATAACAAAAAATAAAAATATAATTTTAGAAATTGAAGATTTAACTGGAAGAATTAAAATTTTAATTAATCAAAATAAACCAGAGCTTTATGAATTAGCAGAAAAAATAACTCTTGATTCTGTTTTAGGTTTTAAAGGCTCTGGAAATAAAGATATTCTTTTTTGTAATGAAATTATTTTTCCTGATTGTGCTTTACATGAAAGAAAAAAATCACCTAATGAAGAATTTGTTTTATTTATTGGAGATTTACATTATGGAAGCAAAAGATTTCTTAGAGAGAGTTTTTCTAAATTTATTAATTATTTAAATAGCGATGATTCTGAGGCAATAAAAATAAAATATCTTTTTATTGCAGGAGATATTATTACAGGGGTTGGAAATTATCCTAATCAAGAACCTGATTTAGAAATTATTGATTTAGAAGAACAATTTATTGGAGTGGCAGAATTACTTTCTAAAATACGAAAAGATATTAAAATAATCATTTCTCCAGGAAATCATGATTGTATTCGTTTAATGGAACCCCAACCAATTTTCGATGAAAAATTTGCATGGCCTCTTTATGAATTAGAAAATGTTATTCTTACTAAAAATCCATCTACAATTAATATTGGTGCAACTGAAAATTTTTCAGGTTTTAATGTTTTAAATTATCATGGCTTTTCATATTTTTATTATGCTAAAACTCTTTCTCATTTAATTAAGCAAAAAGCTGCAAACAAACCCGAATTAATCATGAGTTACCTTTTGATGAATAGGCATTTAGCCCCCACACACACTTCTGTTCAGTATGCTCCTACTGAAAAAGATAACCATTTTATTAGAGAGATTCCAGATATTTTTGTTTCAGGACATGTTCATAAAAGTGCGGTAAGCTATTATAATAATATTTTGATTGTTTCTGTTTCTTGTTGGGAAGCAATGACGCCTTATATGGAAAAAATGGGAAGCATTCCAGATTTTTGTAAAGTTCCTATGGTTAATTTGAAAACTCGGGCTGTTAAAATATTGGATTTTGAATAGTTGTTTTTTAGAATAGGAATAATTAAAATGAGAATAGAATTTTTTTAAACATGGCATACACTGAAAAAACTGAAAAATATTTTTTGAATTTAGAGAAAGAAGTTAGAGATACTTACAAGATAATTGAAGTTGCGCGAGCAAAAGGGCTTGATCCTGTAAATAAAATTGAAGTTCCTTTGGCAATGACAATGGCTTCAAAATGTGTTGGACTTGTTTCAGTTATTTATCCTCAACTTATTGGTTGTGGAATTGATGATCGAATTTTAGAATTAGAAGAACAATATGGCAAACTCAATCCTACTGTGATTTTTAAAATTGGTGAAGAAGTTGCAAGACAGAAATTTTGTACTTTCGAAAATCAATTACAGGCAATTGATGCTGGAATTCGTGTTGGATTTGCTTATGCAACTATTGGGGTTGTAAGTCCACCTATTGAAGGTTTTACAGAATTAAAATTAGGCAAAACTCGAGAAGGAAAAGAATATTTTATTGCTTATTTTTCAGGACCAATTCGTGCTGCTGGAACAACTGCTTCATGCATGGTTTTATTTTTAATAGATTTTTTACGAGAGACTTTTGGTTATGCAAAATACGATCCTAATGAAGAAGAAATTAAAAGATATGCAACCGAAAATGTAGATTATCACGAGAGAGTTAGTAATTTACAATATTATCCTTTGGAAGAAGAAATGTTTTTTTTGGCGAGTCATTTACCTATTCAGATTGCAGGTGAGCCAACAGAAAAAACTGAGGTTTCGAATTATAAAAATCTGGAGAGGGTTGATACAAATTGTATTCGTGGTGGAATGTGTTTGATTTTTTCAGAAGGTCTGGCACAGAAAGCTAAGAAAGGTTTTAGATTACTTGGAATGGCTAAAGAAAATGGGGTGAAGTGCACTGGTTTTGATTGGGTTCCTGAATATTTGGATTTACATGATAAATTAACTTCTGGAAAAGGAAAGAGCAAAGGAGATGGAGTTCCAGTTTATATTAAAGATCTTGTTGCTGGAAGGCCTGTTTTTGGACATCCTGCTAGGTCTGGTGGATTTAGATTTAGATATGGGAGGAGTAGGGTTGATGGTTTTTCAGCAGTTTCAATTCATCCTGCAACAATGGCAATTACTGATAATTTTATTGCAATTGGAACTCAGCTTAAAATAGAAAAACCAACTAAAGGTTGTGCAGTTGCTAGTTGTAAAAATATTGATGGGCCAATTATTAAATTAATTAATGGAAGTGTTAGAAAAATTGATTCTATGGAAGAAGCAAAAAAAATTTACAAAAATGTAGAAGAAATTATTTATCTCGGAGACATACTTTTTCCATTTGGAGATGTTGCCAATAGAAATGCTAATTTGATTAAACCAGGTTATGTTGAAGAATGGTGGAAATTGGATTTAGAAAAAAAAGAAGATAAAGTTGAAAATTGTTTTAATGTTAGTTTAGAAGACGCAATTGAATTTAGTAGAAAATATAATATTCCTTTTTATCCAAAATATATTTTTTATTGGAAAGAAATTAATAAAGAACTTTTTTTAGGTTTAATTGGGTGGTTGAAATATTCTAGATTAGATAAGAAATTAATTTTTCCATATAATAAAGAAGAGAAAGAAAAATTTGAATTGGGCAAAAGAGCTTTGGAATTATTGGGTGTTCCTCATGAAGTTACAATTGAAAATGTTGTTTTGAATGAAATTGATAGCAAATCTTTGTTTATTAATTTGGGTTTGAGTTTAGATTTTTTTGAAAAGGAAAATTTTTTGTTAAAAGATATTGTAGATATAGAAAAGTATAATCAAGATAAAACTATTTTAGAAATTATTAATTCTTTTTCTGAATTTGAAATTAAAGATAAATCTGGAGAATTTATTGGAACAAGAATGGGGCGTCCTGAAAAAGCAAAATTGAGAAAATTACAAGGGAGTCCAAATATTTTATTTCCTGTTGGACGTGAAGGAGGGAGATTAAGAAGTGTGCAAGCAGCTTGTGATGTTGGTAAAGTAAAGAGTAGTTTTCCAAATTATTTTTGTAAAAAATGTAATTCTGAAACAATTTATCTTTCTTGTGAAAAGTGTGGAACTCTTTGTACGAAGATGTATTATTTTACTGATTTAAAAGAAAAAGGTTTTGATAAAAAAATTGAAGGTAGTGAAAAAGAGGGTTTGCCCTCTTCGATAAAATCAATCGATATGAAATATTATTTTGATTCTGCTGTTGAAAAATTAGGAATGAAAAAAGAAGAGATTCCTTTATTGGTTAAAGGAATTCGTGGGATGTCTTCAGATAGTAAAAAAGTTGAAAATCTTGCCAAAGGTATTTTAAGGGCAAAACATAACCTCCAAGTTAATAAAGATGGAACAATTCGATATGATATAACTGAACTTCCAATTGTTGCATTCAAACCTAAAGAAATTGAAGTGAGCATAGAAAAGCTAAAAGAATTGGGTTATACACATGATTTTGATGGAAAAGAATTAGTTAATGATGAACAAATTTTAGAATTGATGCCTCATGATGTTTTACTTCCTTGTGCACCTCATTCTCCTGATGAAATGGCTGATGACGTTTTTATTAGAATTTGTAAATTTATTGATGAACTTCTTGTTAGATTTTATGGTTTAGAACCTTTTTATAATGTAAAAACAAGAAATGATTTAATTGGAAAAATAGGTGTTTTTATGGCGCCACATAATTGTGCAGGAGTTATTTGTAGATTTATTGGTTTTTCTAAAGTTCAGGCAGCTTTAGCTTCGCCGTATATGCATGCTGCGGTTAGAAGAGATTGCGACGGAGACGAGGCGGCTTTTATGTTATTAGGAGATGTTCTTTTAAATTTTTCAAAAGAATTTTTACCAAGTCATCGAGGAGGAACACAAGATGCTCCGTTGGTGTTAAATGCAAAAATTAATGCAGGAGAAGTTGATGACCAAATTTTAGATTTTGAGTGTGTTAGAGAATATCCTCTTGAACTTTATGAAATGGCTGAAAAAAAAGAACATTCTTCAATGGTTAAGGTGAGAACTGTTAAAGATATTTTAAAAGAAGATGGAGACCCTTTTGTGAATATTGGTTTTACTCACGATACTGATAATTTTAATGAAGGTGTAGATTGTTCTTCTTATAAATTGCTAGCGACGATGAAAGAAAAAGTTCAGCATCAAATGGAACTTGTTGAAAGAATTCGGGCAGCAGATACTTCTGATACGGCTAGATTAATTATTGATAGACATTTTATTCGAGATATGAGGGGTAATCTGAGAAAATTTTCTATGCAAGGATTTAGATGTGTTGCTTGTAATGAAATTATGAGAAGACCTCCGTTAAGTGGTGTTTGTACAAATTGTGGTGGAAAATTAATTTTTACGATTCACGAGGGTGGAATTAAAAAATATTTGGAACCTGCTTTAGATTTAGCTAAAAAATATAATTTATCTCCTTATATGAAACAAAATCTTGAATTAATTAAAAGATATATTGATTCAATTTTTGGTAAAGAATTAGAAAAACAATCAGGATTATCTGATTTTTTATAGCTTTTCCAATTCTTCAAATTAATTAGATAAATTGCTAAAGCAATTTGTTAAATTTTTGGTTTGACACAAATTTTTTGAATTTGTGTTGAAGAGTTAGAAAAACAATTTGGGTTAATGAGTTTTTCTAGTGTCAAAACTCTTAAAAATAGTGATTTTATTAATTTTCTATGAAACAAATAGAATTTGTAATTAAAGGAAGAGTTCAAGGAATTCGTTTTAGAAAATTAATTGAAAATTTTGTGAAATATAATAATCTTAAAGGTTTTGTTGAAAATAAAGAAGATGGAAGTGTTACAGGAACTTTACAGGGAGAAAAAGAAAATATTGATGATTTTGTCTCTTGGGTAAATAGTAGTCCTGGTTTTTCTAAGGTTATTACTTTTGATAAAAAAATTTCAGATTTGAAAAAAGAAGAAATTAAAGATTTTGAAATAAGAAAAAAAGATAATTTTTTCGTTGATAAATTAAAGGCAGTTTCTAACTTGATGAAATCTTTTGGAGAAGAAGAAGTTTTGAATATTCCTCGACATGTTGCGATAATTCCAGATGGTAATAGAAGATGGGCTAAAGAACGAGGTCTTGAAGGTTATCAAGGACATGAAAAAGCTGGAGAAGTGGATAGTATAATTTCATTATTTGAAGAAGCACGAAAACTTGGTGTAAAATATATTTCTTTTTGGGGATTTTCAACTGAGAATTGGAAAAGAGAAAAAGAAGAGAATGATAAATTGTTTAATGTTTTATTGAATGGAATTAAAGCTTTTTTAGAATATGCTCATGAAAATAAAATTAGGTTTAGACATTTTGGAAGAAAAGACAGATTTTCTAAGGAAGTTCTTGAAGCTTTGGAAAAGTTAGAAGACGAGACAAAAAATTATAATGAATATAATGTTAATCTCTGTTTGGATTATGGTGGAAGAGACGAAATTGTTAGAGCAGTAAATAAATTACTTGAAGCTAAAGCAAAAAAAATTAATGAAGAACAATTTTGTAGAGTTTTAGATACTGTTGATATTCCTGAACCTGATTTAATTATTCGAACTTCTGGAGAACAACGACTTTCTGGTTTTATGCCTTATCAAGGAGTCTATGCAGAATTATTGTTTATTGAAAAATATTTTCCAGATTTCAAACCAGAAGATGTTAGAGAATCTATTGAAGAATTCTCGAGGAGAAAGAGAAGATTCGGGGGAAATTAGGAAATGCCAGAAACAAATGAAAAAGAGAAGATTTGGTGGGAATTAGGAATAATTAAAACAAATACAAAATAATAACTGGAATGATTAAACATCCCATCATATTTGTTCGACGAGCATTTGTGTTTATACAATAAATTCCTGTGAATGTTGAAATTATTAAAACAAATAATCCTGAAGGTTTTGAAATTATTAATGTGACTAGCATTAAAATAATTAAAGTTATTATTGAGACTTTTGAATAATTTATTTTATTTATTTTGCCAGAGATTTTTTCTGCTAAAAAAAGTGTTAGAAAAAAAGAAATTATTCCCGATATTAAAACAATCGCTAAAATTAAAATTAGTATTTGTGGAGTTATATTGTTTGAAATTTCTGAAATTGCAACTGCTGCTCCTGTTCGTGTTTTTGAAATTGCATAGAGTGAGATAAAAGAAAAACCCATTACTAATGTGTTTGTTGCTCCGAGGAGAATCAGAAAATTTTTTTGATTGTTTTTTGTAATTGTGTTTCCAATTATTGCAGCTTGCCCTGAACCTAATCCTGGAAGAAAACTACAAAATGGTGAAGCTATTAATGCACCTAAAAATGGTTTTATTGAATCTATTTTTGGCTTTGTAATTTTTTGTTCTGGAATTTCTGTTTTATTTTTTATACTTAATAATAAAGTTGAAGAACCAAATAATCCTGTTAGTAAAGGAAGCAAAGGTTCTTTTAAATTCAAATTTAAAACACATAATCCTAAAATTCCTGTGAGTAAAAAAACAAATAATGCTCTAAATTTTTCAGAATCTGTTAATATTAATATTGCTGAAATTAAAATTAATAAATAAGGCACAATTTCTTGAATTAAATTTTGTATTTTTGTGATTAAAAAAATTGAAGGAAATGAAATTAATATTAAAATAAAAATTGCAGCAATGCTTCCGTAACAAGTTAGATAAACTGCTTCGTAACCTAAGCCCTCTTTTAATAATTCATGTCCTGGAAGAATTGATAATTCTGTATCTGTATCTGGGCAACCAAGAAATACAGACGGAATAAAATCAACAAATGTATGTGTAATTGCCATTGAAGTAATTATTACTATAAAATAAATTGGGTTTACAAATAGAAAAAATCCTGAAATTGAAACAATAAAAATTCCTATTAAATTTGTGTGAATTCCTGGGGTTAAACCTGTGAAAGTTCCAAGAACAACGCCTAAAATTAAGAATAAAATTATTTCAATTAACATTTAATTTAGGAGAATTTTTTATTTATTATAATTTGGATAATTTTATAATATGTTTTGAATTATAATTAGAATGGATTTAGATAAAAAAATTGAATTGATAAAAAGTGTTGGTGAAGAAATTGTTAGTGAGGAAGAATTAAAAGAATTGCTTATGAAAAAAAAGAATCCTATTGCTTATGATGGTTTTGAACCTAGTGGTCAGATTCATATTGCACAGGGGCTTCTCCGAACAATTACAGTAAATAAATTAACTTCTACAGGAATTAAATTTAAGTTTTATGTTGCAGATTGGTTTGGAATGCTGAATAATAAATATGGGGGAAATTTAGAAAAGATAAAAATTGTTGGGGAATATTTTATTGAGGTGTGGAAAGCGTGTGGGCTTGATATGAAAAATGTTGAATTTATTTGGACAAGCGATTTTGTAAAAAAACATCCTGAATATTGGAAGACTGTTTTGAAACTTTCGATGAATACGACTGTGAATCGTGTTTTGCGATGCGGGCAAATTATGGGGCGTGAAGAAAGTACAAATAATCCTGCTGCACAAATTTTATATCCTTTAATGCAGGCAGCTGACATTTATCATCTTGGAGCAGACATCGCGCAACTTGGAATGGACCAGCGAAAAGTAAATATGCTTGCACGAGAACTTTTTCCTAAACTTGGTTTTAAGTCACCAATTGTTATAAGTCATCACATGCTTATGGGACTTAGTGAACCTAAAGCAGATAAAATTCTAAAAAACATAAATGTTTTTTTAGAAGACGAATACATAATTGATGATGAAACTATTTTGAGAGTAACTGATAAAAACCCCAAGAAAAAATTTACTAAGGGCATGTGGGAAATTATTGATCCTATTTCTTCTTTTGGTAAAAAAGAAATCCAAAATGTTGTGGTAAATTTAGAAATTATTTATCAGGGAAAAAAATATCCTTTAACAATCGAGGAAACACAAGCGAAGGCGTTGCACGAAGCAAATTTAGCTATTCAGTTTGACCAAGCAGAAGATAACCTTTCTTTTAACTTTACAATTAGGAAAGATTATTCTTCAATTGACAGAAAAATTGAAATTAAAATGAGTAAGTCAAAACCTAATACTGCAATTTTTATGACAGACACAGAAGAAGATATCAAGAGAAAATTCAAAAAGGCTTATTGTCCTGAGGGTAAAATCGAAGATAATCCAATTCTTGAATATGTTAAATATATTGTCTTTGAAAAGTTTGAGAGTTTTGTAATTTCTCGACCTGAAAAATTTGGAGGGGATGTTGAGTTTGATAGTTATAAAAAATTAGAAAATGCTTATTTGAAAAAAGAAATTCATCCGATGGATTTGAAAGATTCTTGTGCTAAATATATTAATGAACTTCTTATTCCGATTAGAGAACATTTTGAGAATGATAAGAATGCAAAGAAGTTGCTTGAGAAAGTTAAAAGTTTTCAAGTTAGTAGGTAGTTATCGTGTTTTAAACTCCACAACATCTAAATCTTTTAGTTTGTGTTTCAATCCTATTTTCTGTCCAGAAAATTTTGAAGATGGGCCCCATATCCTTGTTTCACTAACTGTCTTTGAAAACCCCTTTAAAATTTTTTCAGCAACATCATAAACTGTTGAATTTGGTTTCATTATTATTGGTTTTTGTGATTTATTTTTTCCAGGTTCTTTTGTATAAATTCTAATCTTATCAAAAGATTCAAAAATTTTGTTTTTTAATTCTGGAATTCCTTCTTTTGTTTTTGTAGAAATTAAAACAAAATTATATTTTTTAGATTTTAAAGTTGCACCCAATTTTCTTTTTTCATTATCTATTAATTTATCAATTTTATTTAAAACAATTATTTGTTTATTATTTGAAAGTTTATTTTTTATTTCAGTAATTTCTTCCAATTTATCAACAACAATTAAAATTGCATCTGCTGAATTTGATAAGCCCTTGTCATAATAATTTGAATCTATTGAAGGGTTTTCTATAAGTTGCATATTTATTCCTTCTAAATTTATCATTCCTATAATAGGCTCTTTTGTTGTAAATTTTATTTCAGAAATTTGTGGATTTGCATTTGTTAAAATATTTATTAAAGAAGATTTTCCAGAATTAGTTTTTCCTACAAGAACTATTTGCATATCTTCTTTTTTTATTCCTGCTTTGGAAGATTTTCCAGATTTTTTATTTTTTGTTAACTGTTCTTGGAATTTTTTTAGACGAGTTCTTAATTGGGCTCTTAAATTTTCTGCACCTTTATGTCCAGGCATTAAAGAAATCATTTTTTTTAAAGAATTTATTTTTTCTTCTAAGCTATCTGAATCATAATATTCTTTTTCTGCTTTTGCATATTCAGGGTCATTAATATTAATAGGCATAACTTCTATAAATTAAGATAGCTTAAAAAATTTATGAACTCAGAACAGTTAATAGAAAAAATAATTCAGAAGAAAGAATTCTCGCAAATTCCAAAAAATGATGTTGAATTAGTTTTTGAAAAATTCAATAAAAAAGAATATTTAGATGAAGAAAAAATAAAATTATCTAGAGATTTACTTAGAAAAATGTATACTGCATTTGTTAGTCCTAAACTTTTGAATATTAAAGATAAAGATTATGAATGGTTTTTGAAAAAACATTTGTCAACTAAAGAGAGATTTGATTCTTACCAAGAACTTTATAAAAAATTATTAAAAGATTTTAAAGAAGAAACAAATGTTTTTGATTTGGGTGCAGGAATAAATGGTTTTAGTTATAACTATTTTAAAAAAAATGTAAAATATTTTGGAATTGAAGCTGTTGGACAGTTAGTAGATTTAATGAACTCTTATTTTGAAAAAAATAATTTTAATGCAAAAGCTATTCATGAAAGTTTATTTGATTTAGAAAAAATTGAAAAAATAATTAAAAATGAAAAAGGTAAAAAAATTATTTTTTTATTTAAGACTCTTGATTCATTAGAAATGTTAAAAAAAGATTATTCTAAAAAATTACTCTTAGAAATTACCCCTTTAGTCGATTTAGTAGTTATTAGTTTTGCGACAAGAAGTTTAATTTCTAAAAAAAGATTTAATGTTAGAAGAAATTGGATATTTGATTTTATTAAAAAAGATTTTAAAATTTTGGAAGATTTTGAATTGGGCGGGGAGAGATATATTTCTTTTAGAAAAAATTGAAAAACTTTATAATATCTTTTTGTTTGTTATTATTAATTAAATAAAGAGGATTTATTATGGCAATGATGAATGAGCAAAATAATGTTAATGGAAAGGCAGAAGGAATGGTTCCTACAAAAAATAAAATTATTAACCAACCAAATGTTGAGATGAATAATCCTGAAAATATGTCTACGCCAATTTGGAAAAAATGGTGGTTTTGGACTTTAATTTTTTCTGGAATTGTTATTTTGGGTTTGATAATTTATTTATTTCTTTAATTTATAATTATCTTTATATAGTTTAATTTTTATTCTTGACTAATGGCAATTGAATTTCAAAGAAAAATTTTGAAAAATGGAATGACTGTTCTTTTTGAAAAGAGAGATCTACCTGTTGTTAGTGTGGCTTTTGCTGTTAGAAATGGCGGGGTTAATGAATTTGCTGAAGAAAAAGGTATCTCCCATTTTATTGAACACATGCTTTACAAAGGAACTCCAACAAGAAATACAAAAAAGATAGCAGAAGAAATTGAAAAAAATGGAGGAGAATTAAATGGATTCACTGATGAAGAAATTACTGCTTATTGGTGTAAAATGCCTGCAAGACATTTAAAAATTGCATTAGAAGTTTTGTCTGATATGATAAAAAATCCATTGTTTGATGAAAAAGAATTAGAAAAAGAAAGAAAAGTAATTTTTGAGGAAATTAAAATGAGAAAAGATTCCCCCAGAGTTTATGTTTTAGATGAAATTAAAAATTATTTATATGAATCTCCTTTTGGACCAAGTCTGATTGGTACTGAAAAAACAATGGATTCTATTGATAAAAATAAAATTGTAAATTCTTTCAAAAAAATTTATACACCTAATAATATGATTTTGTGTATTGTTGGAAATGCGAATTTTGAAGAGATTATTCAATTTATTGAGAATAATTTTTCTGAGATTAAAGGGGATATTCCACAAATTGAAGTGAAACTTAGAAATGAATCCCGAACTGAAAAACGAAAAGGAATCGATCAAGCCAATTTAATTTTTGCATATCATAGTCCTTTAGCAGATGATGAAAAAAACTATGCGGCCCAAGTTTTAAGTACTTTAATGGCGGGTGGTATGTCTTCGAGACTGTTTAGTGAAATTAGAGAAAAAAGAAATTTAGCATATGCTGTTAAAGGTGAAGCTAGTATCAACAAAAAATTTTCTTATAGTATTATTTATATTGGCACAACTAAAGAAAATTTAGAAATGGTAAAAAAATTAATTTTAGAAGAATTCGAAAAAGTTGTTAATAATTTAGAAGAATTTGAATTAAATCAAATTAAAGATCAATTAATTGGGAATTATCAAATTTCGATGGAAGATTCTCAGAACCAAATGGTTAACTTGTTGTTGAGTGAAATTCATGGGGATGCTTCTGAGTTTTATGAATTTGAAAAAAAGATTTCTGAAGTCAAATTAGAAGATGTTAAAGAACTTGCAAAAAATGCTGTGGAAAAATATAGTTTTTTTGCTTTGGTTCCAGAGGATTAGTTTTAAAAAACAGATTACCCCTATTTTTTTATGAAATTAATTAGTGTTCCAGGAATAAATGGTTTAGGAAAAACAATTGGATGCGATGAAGCATTTGATTCAATTTTAGAATCTTTGAAAAATATACATTCAAATGAAGAAGGTAAATCAGTAGAAAATTATTCTCTTGAAATTGAAAAAATAAATCTCAATTATGATAATTTGGAATCAAATACAAAATCAATTTATAACAAATCTTTCGAACTCTTTGAAAAAACTAAGCCTTTCTTTATTGGAGGGGATCATTCAATAAGTTATCCTTTGACAAGAGCTTTTTTTGATAGTTGCCAAAATTCTGGAAAAGAACCTTGCTTAATTGTTTTTGATGCACATCCTGATTGTATGGAACCTATGCAAGAACCAACACATGAAGAATGGTTAAGAAAATTGATTGAAGATGATTTTCCAACTAAAAATATTTTGTTGGTTGGTGTTAGAAATATTTGGAAAGATGAATTAATTTTTTTAAAAGAAAAAGGAATTCGTGCAATAAATCTTAATCGTTTTTTAGAAAATCTCGAGGGAATTTGTGATTCAATGATGGAATTTTCTAATGGAAAAGAATTGTACATTTCAATTGATATAGATGTAATTGATCCTGCTTTTGCTCCTGGAACTGGATATCGTGAAGCTGGGGGTTTTACTTCTCGACAATTTATTTATTTAATTCAGCGAATGAAAAAAATGAAAAATCTAAGAGCTGTTGATTTGGTTGAAATTAATCCAGAGAAAGATAAAAATAATTTAACGATTAATTTAGGTGCGAAAATTGTTGCAGAATTTATTTAATATTTTTCTTCAAGTAATTCAAAAATTTCTGCTTTTTTTCCTAAAATTTCTTCTAGCTCTTTTTTTTGGGCATTAAAAATATTTTTTAGATTTTGAAATTTTTCTAAAAGTTTTTTTGCATTTTTTGGCCCAATTCCTTGAAAACTTTCTAGAATAAATTGCAGTTGTTCTTTTTTATTCAATGTTTTTTTTGTTGTATTAAGAGGCATTTCTTTTTGTTTTTTCTTTGATAAAATTTCAATAAATTTTGCAGTATCTTGAGGATTTTTTGAAAGTATCAAAGGAATTTTATGCTTTAGAGTTATTGAAAGAATAAATCCTCGAAGAGCATTCGCATTTATTCCTTTAAGATTATAATCATTATATAATTCTTTATGTTCAAGTCCTTCGACAATAATTAATTTGTTTTCATATTGTTTTAATTCTTCTATTTGGTTAAAAAGATGACGATTAATCATTGATTGATGAAAATCTGTTACTGTTTTTCTCTCAATGACTGTTTCATTTACAATGTAATCTCCAATTTTTAATTCTTTAAATTCAATTTCAAAACCTTGGGCTATTAATTGTGAAGGTACTAAAGAATTTTTCTCTCTATAGTCAACTAATATTTTTTGTTTTGGAATTTCTTTTTTTATTCTTGGAGATTTTGTTGAAAAAATATTATGAAAATTTGCCATAAAAATACTTGAGAAATAGTTGTTTAAATGTTTAATGTAATTTATATTTTTCTATTAGTTCTTTATGAAATCCTATTTTTTGTAATGTTTGAAAAAATACTTGTTCTTCTGTTTGAAATGTTGTATCAATTGCTAAATGAAAATTTGTAGCATCGTAACAATTCGTTTTATAAAGATTCCAATATGTTTTAATATCACTTGAAGTTCTTTCATCCAACATTTCTAAAATTTCTTGAAGAGAATTACATTTTTTTTCATCTTTTCTTGGATCTTCAAAAATTCTTTTTGCCCTGATTAATCTATCTGCAACTAAAAATAAATTAATTGAATCTTTTGGAGCGAAAAAATAAGAAACTCTTCCTTCTATTGTGAATTTTTTTTCTTTTTCCATATATTCTCTCTGATAAATATCAAATCTTGTATCAACTGTTGAATCTTTTTCTCTCAATTTATTCAAACCATCAAGATCTGTATTATTCTTTATTGCAAATTCCCCTCTTAAATCACCTATTGAAATTGGTTTTGTCCCATAATATTCTGCTAATTTTTTTAATAAAGAAGTCTTTCCTGCCCCTGATAATCCTGCAATAGTTATTTTCATAAAAATTAATCTTTTTGAAACTTATAAAGAATTATTATAGTATGAAACAATATTTATTATGACTTATATTGTGGATATTCCCATCCGAACCCCCATCTAAATGGTGTTGGAATCCATGATTGTCCTAAAATTCTTACTGCTAAATACATTGATTGAGATAGTATGTAACTCTCTTTTTTTTGCAAACATTCTTTGAATATTAAATCCACTTTTTTTCTTTCTTCTTTTTCTCCACCTTTCCAATAATCTAAATCATGTTTAACACAACATTCAATCCACTCATTATCAAACCACATTGAACAACCATCTGATTTAAATTCTTTAACTGGCAAAATTTCTGTTAAATTTCTTTCTTGATAAAATTTTTTAGCAAAATTATTTATTGTTTCTTTATCTTTTATTTGATATATAAAAATAGTATAAATTATAACTAGGATTAATATACTTCCTAAAATTATTTTTTTATTTAATTTAGTTTTCATTAAAATAATTAAATTTTTTTGTTATAAATATCTTTACAATCTTTTTTGAAATTCTAATTTCCCATTTTGTAATTCTTTTTTTACAGAATTAATTGCTTTATTCATTCCTTTTTCTCTCGCCCTTGAAACATAATAATGATTTTCATCACGAGTTCCTTTTGTTATAAGAATTATCAATTTTCCTTTTTCTAGACGGGCTGTTCGCCCTGCTCTTTGAATTGCACGAATTGCTGATGGAACAGGTTCGTAAAAAATAACTGCATTTACTTCTGGAATATCTAAACCTTCTTCTGCAATACAAGTTGCACAAAGAATATTTGTTTCACCTTCTGAAAATTCTTTAATCATTTTCTTTTGCTCCTTTTGATTTAATCCTGTTCCTGCTTTTTTTGCTTGTCCAACAAAAACTTTTGATTTTATATTTTCAATTTCTGTTAATTTTTTAGCAATTGCAGTGGCTGTTTCTCTAAATTGAGTAAAAACAATTATTTTTAAACTTTTATTTTGATTTTGTTCTCTTTGAATTATTTCTTTTAATTTTTCTAGTTTTGGATGTTCTTGATTTTTTGCTAAAAGTTCACTTGATTGCATATATGAAAAATTAAATTCTTGTTTTGCCACAAGCTTTACAACTCCTTTTGATTTTTTTTGAGCTGCTTCGTCAAACAATTTTTTTAAATAAGTGTTAAAACTTATGAGTGTTTGAGTTTCCAATAATTCAAGTGCATGTTGAATTTTTATTGCTTGTGCACAAGCAGATGCTCCAAGCATATAATTATAATTTTTATTTCCTCTGGCAATTGTAGACATAATTTTTTTTTGGAGTTGAATTAAAGCAATTTTTGAAACTGGCCCAAATAAGACATTTCTTAATTTTAATTCTTCTACATATTGATTAAAAATTTTTAGCATTATGTGTCTTATTTCTTCGAATTCTGGAGGAAATTCTACAAATATTTTTTCAAATGCTCTTTCTTGAATATATTTTTTTACATCTGGACTTTCCCGTGTTCTTAATTCAACTTCTTCAATTCCTAAATTTCTACAAATCTCTTTTATTTTTGTTACATCACTTCCAGGGGATGCTGTCAATCCAATTATTCTTTTATCTTCTGATTGGTCTTTGTATTTTTTTGCTATGAAATTATAATCATAATTTTTTATACATCTATGGGCTTCATCTTCAATTAAAAGTGAAACTTCATTTAAATTGTATAAATTTTTTCTTAAGTCATTTGCAATACATTGTGGTGTAGAAAAAATAATGTCTGCAGTTTTCCATATTTTTTTCCTTTGTTCTGCATTAATTTCTCCTGTAAAAAGTTGCATATCTGCAAAAAGTTCTGGAAGATATTTTTTGAAAGATATAATATGCTGTTCAATTAAAGGTTTTGTTGGAGCAAGAAAAACAATTTTTTTAGTTGGAAATTTTTCCATCCTATCTATTGTTAACATTAAAGCAATTAGTGTTTTTCCTAAACCTGTTGGAAGAATAACCAAACAATTTTTTTCTTTACAAGTTTCGAAGATTTTTTGCTGATATTCTCTTGGAATTATATTTTGTAAGAAGTTCATCTGTTGGAAAAATTTGAGAAGTATAAATAATTTTAGATTTAAATTACTAAAAGTATAAATCCTAATCCTATAAGAACTATTGAAGCTAAGAAACTCCAAATAATCATGCTTCCGAAAAATATTTTGTTTCCATCTAAATCTGAAATTGGAATCATATTAAATAGAGCATAGAAAATATTTAATCTTGCAAATTCTGTTGCTCCAATTAAATATCCTATCACTGCAAAAAATAAATTTGCTAAAATTCCTGAAGCAGCGATTAATCCAATATGAAATTCAGTCATTTCTGAAAAAGAATAAAATCCGTGCCGTTTTGCAGTTCTGTATTTTTTTGCTTTAACATCAAATACTAATGAAGCCATCCAATTAATATATCCTACAGATAAAACTTTTACAACAAGAGGCATTATTGCACCTAGTGGAATTGCCTGTTTGAATTTTTGTGAAGGATGATAAAAACCTTTAGTTATTGCTCCTAAAAATCCATATCTTTCCATTTCCCAAATTTTTGTTTCTACTTCTGCTTCGAAATAATATCCCATTAATTTTTTTGCTATTAAGTTTATTATAATGACTAAAAATACAAAGAGTAATGTTTTTAGAAAGAGATTCATCGATTGTATAAGGCTTATTGCAAATGTTAGAATTATTGTTGTAACTATTATTGAAATGATTTCTTTTTTGCTTAACATATTATAGATTATGGAAAAGTATTTAAATAAGTTTAGTTAGTCTTTTATATGAGAGTAAATCAAAGATTTTCAGTCATTCAAAATATGTATCGGAGTAATTTTAAATGAGAGTAAAAAAAATAACCGAGGCGATTCGAACAAAAGTTTATACTGATTCTGGAGATTTTTTCGGAGAAATCGAAGAAGCAAATTTATGTGATAATAAAATTGATGGCTGGAGAATAAAAGTTGATGGAGGCATGAGTTCTTTGATTGGTGGAGCAAGAGGAGTAATAATTCCACATCAATATATTAAGGCAATTAGTGATATTGTTATTATAAATAAAGTGGCTTTACCAAATCCTGATTCAGATTTTGCTGATATGTCAGAAATTTAATTTAATTAAATGGCTAAATTAAATCAAAGATTTTCATGGTTCCATTTTATTTAATAAAATAAACAAAATAAAATGGTACAAGAAACAATTTTACAACACTGGATTTTTACGCAATTTATTTTGCCGTTCTTACTTGTTTGGACAATTATCTTTGCACTTTTACAAAAGACAAAAATTTTAGGAGATAATAAACATCAACTTGATGCAATTGTTGCATTTGTTGTAGGATTAATCTTTGTTGGGGCTGTTTTTCCTAAAGTTGTTGTGAGTAATTTAATTTTATTTTTAACAGTTGCAATTATTATAATGTTTGTTGGACTTTTACTTTGGGGATTTATTTCTGGAGGAGAAATTAAAACAGGAATATTAAGCAATAATATTGTTAAATGGATTCTAGGAATTGCTTTGGCTGTTTCAGTTATTGGAGCAGTTTTATGGGCAACTGGAATTTGGGATGAATTTTTTAATCTTTTATTTAAACAATCTTGGAGTTCAAGTCTTTGGACAAATGTTTCCTTTATCGTCGTGATTGCTGTTGCTTTAGCAGTTGTTCTTAAAGGAGCAAGTGTAGCTAAAGGATAATTCTTAGAAAGATATTTAAATTAGTTTTCATAAATTAATTTATGATTGGAGAGATGATATTTTTAGCGAGTTATGGAGTTGGTTCTTTTGGAGATGTATTTAGTCAATTAGAACAAGCAGGTGCATTTACTTATGTTCTCCCCTTTCTATTTATTTTTGCTTTAGTATTTGGTATTCTTTCGCGAACTAAAATTTTTGATTCTAATAAAGGAATTAATGTTATACTTTCTTTAGCTGTTGGCTTAATGGCTTTACAAACAAATATTGTTTCTAATTTTTTCGCAATAGTTTCTCCAATGTTAGGAATAGGTTTGGTTATATTACTTATTGTTGTAATCTTTTTAGGTTTGGTTGCTCCAAAAGAAGCTTGGTTAGTTTACACTGTCTTTGGAATTTCAGCAATAATATTAATTAATGTTCTTTTGGGCATTGCCCAAGCTACTGGTTCTGGATGGTATGATTGGTGGCTTCAATGGAAAGGCATGATTATTTTTATTACAATTGTTTTGATAATCATGTTAACTGTAATTGGTGCTTCTAGTGGAGGAGACAAAACAAATTTTGGAGATATTGCAAGTAAATTATTAAAAAGTGTAACTGATTAATTTTATTTAATTTTTTAATTAAATATTTTTCTTAGAAATTTTTTTGATTGTTGAAGAATTTTTATCTGCAACATTATTAATCATTTTTCCAAAAGAATCTTGCATCATTGACATTTCCTTTTTTATTTCTCCGATGTTTTGTCCATAAGAACCAATTTTTTCTAGAATTGTTATTTGTAATTTATCAATCATAGATTCTATTTTTCTTAATCTTTCATCAATATTATCTACTTTTGTTTTAGTTAAAGTTTTGAATTCATTTAATTCTTCAATATGATTTTCTATTTTTTTTGTTTTATTTTCAATTACTTGTTCTGCAATTTCTATAATTGTATCTGTATCAAAACTCCCTCCAGAAGATCCTTGTTGATAATTTTCTTGAGGATAATATTCTTCTTGCCCATATTCTTGTTGAGGGTATTCTTGACTGTATTCTCCTTGAGGTTCTTGCATCTCTTGAGTCATAGGCATCCTTTGTTGTGAATAATTTTGATTTGGTGTTGGAAGTTCCATTTCATCTCCAGAAACAGCATTTTTTATTTCTGCTTGGCTTAAAGCATTATTTATTTCATTAGGAGAAATTCCTTGCTGTTGAAGATTATTTATTATTTGGTCATCTCCCCACCCAGCATTTTTCAATTGAATTACTTTTTCTAATGCACCCATTTTTATTAATAATATTTATTCATTTTTTAATTTTTCTAAATCACTTTTTCTCACAAATTCTAAAGGTTGAAACATTTTTGCTTGTTTAGCTAATATTTCTAAGTCTTCTTTCTTTGCAAATTTTGAAAATTCATTTGAAGCAGTTTCTAAAAACGAAGTTAATCTAACAAGATTTTGTTTTATTATCTCTATATCTTTTTTTAAATCTAAAATTTTTTGTTCGTTTTTTTCTTTTGTCTCAATAAGATTCTGTCCAACCAAAAGTAATCTGTCTTTGAGAATTCTTTGTTTTTCTTCTATATCTCTTAGTTTAAGAAAAGGATCTACATAATTTTGTTCTTGATAATTCTCTTGTTCATCAGCCATAATCTATTTAGGAGATTGTGGTTTAAATTTGTTCTGTTTGATATAAAACATTTTAAACTTCTTTTTATTTTATTATATAGGTGATTAAAATTGAAATTTGAAAAAAGTGATGCATTGTATTCTCATAAAGTTATGAGGGAAGGGGGAGAAGATGTTTTATATGTTAATTATTTAGGTGCACCTTACATTCCAAGTCTTGCGGATTATTCTAATGTTATGGAAAGAACAATTGATTCTTTAATTGAAAATCCAAATGTTTCTAGAATTGTTTTTGTTCAACAAAAAAATTATAATTATGATTTTAAAGAGACCTCTCATTTGTTGGAGATTGCACATCTATATGTTTATTTAATTAAGCAAGAAAGAGTTTTATCTAGGGAGAAATTATCTTTTATTTCTGAAGAATTTTTTTCTCGAAGATATAATGAAATTTTTTCAGTTTTATTTTTATTAAAGAAAGATCCAATTGCTTCTTATTCTGAATTAAAAAGAGTAATTCTTGAGGCAAATGTTTTTTTAGAAAAATTAGAACCACAATTTAAGAAAGACCAATCAAATTATATTCATCTTCTTGAAAAAATATTTTATTTATTAGAAAAAACTAAATTAATTCAATCTGTTTTGCCTTTAAGCAATTATAAGAAAGGAGATAGAGAAATATATTATCGTATTTTTAATCCAGATGTAATTCCTAATTTTACATTTACAAGACTTGTTAATCTTTTACCAGAAGATGCAGAAATTATTGACCAATATGAAGTTAGAATTAATGATTATGATAAATCTTATGTAACTTTATTGAAGAAAAAAGATGAAGCAAAATTTGTTTATCATTTAAATCCTCCTGAAAATTCTTTGAGCGAAGAATATAATAGTTTACTTAATTTAGCAAGAGGTGTTTTAATTGAGCATCAACCAAAGTCTGAAGAATTTACAGATACTGAGAGAACACGACAAGTTTTTTTTAATATTTCTAAGGATTTAATTTCTGATTTAGCACAAAGTAAAGGTGTTAATTTGAATTACAATGATTTGAATGTTTTGGCAACAATTTTAGTTAGACATACTATTGGTTTTGGTTTAATAGAAGTTTTACTCCAAGATGATAAATTACAAGATATTTATTTGAATGCACCAATTTCCCAAGTTCCGATTTTTTTAAGACATCAAGATCATGGAGAATGTGTTACAAATATTCTTCCTAGTTTTGAAGATGTTAATTCTTGGGCAGCTAAATTTAGAATGATTTCAGGACGGCCTTTGGATGAAGCAAATCCTATTTTAGATACTCAATTAGGAATTGGAGAGATGAGAGCGAGAATTGCAATTATTCAAAAACCTCTTTCTCCTGACGGACTTGCTTATGCAATTAGACGACATAGAGAAAATCCTTGGACATTGCCTTTATTTATTAGAAAAAAAATGATTAATCCTTTTGCTGCAGGGTTACTTAGTTTTTTAATTGATGGTTCTAGAACAATGCTCGTCGCTGGAACTCGTTCTAGTGGTAAAAGTTCTTTGCTTGGAAGTTTAATGTTAGAAATTATGTCGAGACATAGAATTATTGTTTTAGAAGATACTTTGGAATTGCCTGTTGAATCTTTGAGAAAATTAGGTTATGATATTTTGAGAATGAAAGTTCGTTCTGCTTTATTGAAAACTACTAATGAAATTGGAGCTGATGAAGGAATTAGAACAAGTTTGAGATTAGGAGATAGTAGTTTAATTATTGGTGAAGTTAGAAGTTCTGAAGCAAAAGCACTTTATGAGGCGATGAGAATCGGTGCTTTAGCAAATGTTGTTGCAGGTACAATTCATGGTGCTTCACCTTATGGAGTTTATGATAGAGTTGTAAATGATTTGGATGTTCCTTCGACTTCTTTCAAGGCAACAGATATAATTGCAATTAATAATCCTATAAAATCACCAGATGGTTTGCATTCGTGGAGAAGAATGTTGCAAATTACAGAAATTAGAAAACATTGGAAAAATGATCCGCTTGAAGAAAAAGGTTTTGTTGATTTAATGAAATATAATGTAGAAAAAGATGAGTTAGAACCAACAGACGATTTGGTTAATGGGGATAGTGAAACAATCAAAGATATTGCAGCGAATGTAAGAGGCTGGGCAGGAAACTGGGATGCGGTTTATGATAATATTTTATTAAGGGCAAAAATGAAAAAAGAATTAATTAATGTTTCAGATAAAATTGGAAATGATAATCTTCTTGAAGCAAATTTTACAACTTTAGCAAATGATAATTTCCATAAAATTTCTGAAAATATTATTTCTGAAATTGGTTTGCCGTTGTCAAAAAGAGTTTTTCCTGAATGGCAAACTTGGCTTAACAATGAAGTGAAGAAGAGGAAAATCTAAGCCAAGTTAACCACCAAAGGCAAAAATTTAATTTTTTATAGAAATATTTTTAAATGAATTTTTCCTAATTGATTTATGAAAAAAAGTTTGGTGATTATTATTTCTTTTATATTAATAATGAGTTTTGTTAGTGCTTTTTCTTTTGGAGATTTTTTTGGAAGAAATTGGGGCCCTTCCCCTTCTACTTATTCTCCTTATTCCTGTTCTGATAAAGATTTTTCGCAAAATTTAGAAGAAACTTTGAAGATAAAAGGAATAACTTCAAATAATAAAAAAGTTTCTCAGACAGATTTTTGTAGTTCTGAAGATATTTTAATAGAATACTCTTGTGGAAATCCTATTAAAAGTGCAAAGTATAATTGTAGTGCAAAATTTGGAGAAGATTATTTTTGTAGAGATGGGGCTTGTGTTGTTGAAGATAAACTTGCTGAATGTGAATCCCTTGGAGGTGTTAGAGTACATCCTGATGTTTGTGGAGGTAATGAATTATTACCTGCTGAGCCAGGTATAGCTTGTTGTGAATATAATACTTGTGGAGATGGTATTTGTCAAGAAGGAGAAGATAGATGTATTCAAGATTGTCCTAAAGAAATTTGTACTGATAGTGATGGTGGATTGAATTATTATGAGAAAGGTATTGTGAATGGTTTAGAATTACCAAACATCACTGATACTTGGCAAGATTATTGTGGGGTTGCTGCTGAAGAAGGAGGCAATCTTGTAGAATATATTTGTGATAAAAATAATTATGGTAAAAAAGATATTTATAATTGTCCAAATGGATGTAAAGATGGGGCTTGTGTTTCGCCAAATAAAACTTCTTCAGAGGAATTTAAATATAATTCATATGTTTTGAAAGCAAAAGTTGATTATAGTAATGATATTAATAAAAATATAACAAGTTTTTACAGATTTTCTAATGGTGCATGGGAGACTGTTTGTGAGGATAGATATGTTGAACAAATGTGTTTTGTTGAAGATTTATCTTTAGATATAACTGATATTAAATATAGCCCTTCTGGAGAACAATCTGTTACAATTTCTTCTAATGAAGGTTATGAATTTAATAAAATTTTTGATGCAGAGGGCAATGCTTTTTCTGTATATGAGGATAGTACTGTAGCTCCTGGAAGCACTAGAGCTGTTACATTTAAAGAAAAAGATTCTAATGGAAATGATTTACATGAATTTTTTATAGTGAGTTATTTGAAGGGTGGAAAATATAATTCATATGTTTTGAAAGCAAAAGTTGATTATAGTAATGATATTAATAAAAATATAACAAGTTTTTACAGATTTTCTAATGGTGCATGGGAGACTGTTTGTGAGGATAGATATGTTGAACAAATGTGTTTTGTTGAAGATTTATCTTTAGATATAACTGATATTAAATATAGCCCTTCTGGAGAACAATCTGTTACAATTTCTTCTAATGAAGGTTATGAATTTAATAAAATTTTTGATGCAGAGGGCAATGCTTTTTCTGTATATGAGGATAGTACTGTAGCTCCTGGAAGCACTAGAGCTGTTACATTTAAAGAAAAAGATTCTAATGGAAATGATTTACATGAATTTTTTGTAGTTAATTATAAATCCTATTCAGAAGTTTCTATTGAGTCTATTTGCACAGATAGTGACGGAGGATTGAATTATTATGAGAAGGGAATTACTTATGGAGTAAATTTTTGTAGTAAAGGATGTGGCCCTAATGGAGAAAATGATAGTATAAGAATTCAAAATTGGGAAGATTATTGTTTTGATGATAATACTCTTTATGATTTTACTTGTAATCCTGAAAGTCCATCAAGTGCTTATGCAAATACTTATACATGTCCAAATGGGTGTAAAGATGGGGCTTGTGTTGTTGAGGAGAATACTCTTTATGATTTTACTTGTAATCCTGAAAGTCCATCAAGTGCTTATGCAAATACTTATACATGTCCAAATGGGTGTAAAGATGGGGCTTGTGTTGTTGAGGAGAATATGCTTGAGGTTTTTGTAATCTCTGAAAACGAAATTAAATCTTTTATTTATGAAGGAAAAACTTACGAAGTTAGTATTAGTTTTATTGATGCTGATGAGGTTAAATTAATTGTAAATGGGGGAGAAGCTTCAACTGATAAACTCATGGAAGGTGCAAGTACTAAACTTTCTGATGGAGTTTATCTTAAAATATTAGATATTAAAAAATTAGAAATTGCTGGAGATATAGGAGTTATTAAATTTTCTCTTTCTAATCATAATTATATTTCAGAAGAAGATTGTGATGGGTGTTTGGTTAATGGAAATTGTTTTAGTTGGGGCTATAGAATTGAAGGTAATTTTTGTTCTATAAATTTTGGAATGATTTCTCAAAAAGAGGAAGGTTCAACATGTGATAATAATTTTGAATGTAGAAGCAATTTATGTGTAAATGATAAGTGTATTTCTGGAAGTTTATTTCAAAGAATGATGGAATGGTTTCAAAATTTATTTGGTTAATTTCCAACAAGTTTATTAATTTCTTTTTACTAATTTTTACAGAAGATGGTTGATGTAAAAGATATTCTAAGAAAGCATGGTGCAAGAATTGAAGAACAAATTCAAACAGATAATTTTAATTCAAATTGGAGCCAATCTTACACTCGATTTAAAGATGAAATGGCTTCACAATTATCTAGATATGAAAAATGGTGTAAGAGTCTTGGAAGTTTAATTAAGCTAAATGTTTCTGAAAAAGATAAGGAGAAAGTAGAAAAATCTTTGAAAATTGCCCATCTTGATGTTGAACCTTGGCAAGCTTTGACTTTGGGTGTTATGACTTTTTTAGGAGTATTTTTTTTAGGACTTTTAATTTCAATTGCAATTATGCTTATTAATCCTAATGATGAACCAAATATATTTAATGCATTTCCTTTTATTTTCTTTTTTTTAATGTTAATTTTATCTTTATTTTTATTTTATTTTGTGAATGGTTATCCAATTAGATTAGCGAATCAATGGAGGCTTAAAGCATCTAGTCAAATGGTGCCTGCAATTTTGTATATTGTTGTTTATATGCGACATACACCTAATTTAGAAAAAGCAATTTCTTTTGCCTCACAACATTTGCAACCTCCTTTAGCACTTGATTTGAAAAAGGTTTTTTATAATGTTGAGGTTGGAAAATTTTCTTCAATAAAAGAGAGCTTAGATAATTATCTTGAAACATGGAGAGATTATTCAACTGAATTTATTGAAGCATTTCATTTAATTGAAAGTAGTTTATTTGAACCAGATAATTCAAGAAGAATTGCAACTTTGGAAAAATCTCTTCAAGTTATTCTCGATGGTGTTTATGATAAAATGTTGAAATTTAGTCACAATGTTCGAAGTCCTTTAACTAATGTTTATATGTTGGGTGTTGTGCTTCCAACTTTGGGATTAGCTTTATTACCTCTTGCTTCTGCGATGGTAGGGGGATTATTAACATGGGTTCATGTTTTTGTTTTGTTTAATTTAATCATTCCTTTTTTCGTTTTTTATTTAACTGATAAAATTTTATTATTAAGACCAGGTGGACATGGAGAATCAGGATTGTTAGAAAATAATCCTCTTTATTCTAAATATAAAAGTAATAAATATTATTTTAATGCTTTCTTAATTTGTTTCCCATTATTTATTTTAGGTTTACTTCCTTTAATTTTTGGTTATACTCCTTTACCTGATTTATTAGGTTTGCAAAGAGATTATACTTTTGCTCAAATGGGATTAGGTATTTTTGGCGAAGAGAATTTTTTTGGTTTTATTGAAACTGGAACAGGAATAATTGGGCCTTTTGGAACTGGATCTTTAATATTAAGTATGTTTATTCCATTAGGACTTGCTTTATTCTTTGCCATTTCTTTTGGAGGTAAAACCAAGGAATTAATTATAGAACGAGAAAAAACAAAACAATTAGAAAGTGAATTTAATAATTCTTTATTTCAATTAGGTAATAGAATTGGTAATGGAACTCCTCCTGAATTAGTTTTTGGTAAGGTTGCAGAATCGTCAAGAGGGCTTAGAACTTCTGATTTTTTTAGTAAAGTTAATTATAATATTAGAAATGCTGGAATGAGTGTTGAGGATGCTATTTTTGATAATCAGCGAGGAGCAATAAGATCTTTCCCTTCAGAATTAATTGCAACAAGTATGAGAGTTTTAATTGAATCTTCTAAAAAAGGTTTGAAAATTGCTGCAGTGAGTTTAATGAGTATTTCTGAATATGTAAAAAATATACAGAAAATTACAGAAAGATTAAGAGATTTATTAGCAGAAATAATTTCGGATATGAAAAGTAATATGACTTTTTTAGCACCTTTGCTTTCTGGAATTGTCGTCGGACTTGCAGCAATGATAACTTCTATCTTAAGCAAATTAAAAATTTCTGATTTGGGTTCTGGAGGAGATTTGGGAGTTAGTAATCTAGGAGGTATTTTAGATATTTTTAATTTGGCTAATATGATTCCACCTTATTTTTTACAGATTTCAATTGGGGTTTACTTAGTTGAAATTATTTTTATTCTAACTTCCACATTGGTATCTATTGATTCTGGAGAGGATAAATTAGAAAAAACAAATAAAACTGGAAAAAATTTAATGAAAGGTGTTATGCTTTATTTTATCACCGCCCTCTTTGCAACTCTTGCATTATTTATTTTAACAACTGTTGTATTAGGTAATTTAGTTTAGATAACTATAAAAATAATTTTTTCTTTAATTTAATATGAAAAAGAAGGCGATAGTCAGTGAATATCTTCCATGGTTGTTGATTGGTGTAGCAATTTTAGTTATATTAATGATTACTGTTTTTTATTTGAAAGGTGAAGGTTTTGTTCTTATCGATAAAATTAAAAATTTATTTAAGTTTAGATAATATGGATTTAACAATTAATAATTTAATAAAAATAATTCTTGGAGTTTTTGTTTTTGTAATTGTCGTAGGAGGAATTTACTTTTTTTTCAAAAATTATGTTTTAGATTTTTTTGAAAATTTTTCTTTTAATGAAACAAGTAAATTATTTTTGAGTATAATATGATCCCACATGCATACCCTGGAATATTTTCCATGAAAATATTTACTAAGGGCAATAAAAAAGGACACCAAGGAGGTGCGAGAACCCCTCATATATTAAATAAAAAAATGAACAATTCAGGGATGCTTTTAGTTGAAGAAACTTTGAAAATGATTATCGCAGTTATTGCGATTGGTTTTTTAGTTGTTTTTTTAGTATCGCTTTATTTTACAAAAGTATCTGGTAATGAATTAAATCAAGCAAATGCAAATATTGAATTAATTCGTAAAACTGTCTTAAATCCTCCTCAAGATGCAATTTCTTTAAACAATCCTGTTGGATGGAATTTATTTTATTTTTCAAAAGAGAATTCTCCTAATGCTTGTGCCAATGAAAATTGTTTGTGTATTTGCGATGAGCTTACTCTAGATTTTGATATACCTTTTTATGGTTCTAAAGATGAAAGACAATTTAATGAATGTAATGAAAAAGGTGCTTGTCTTGGAATTTTTGGATTACAAAATTTTGAATCAATTGAAATAAAAAAATTAACAAAAATTTTAATTAAAAAATCTGAAGGAAAAATTGAAGTTAGTGAAAGATGAATTTTGATGAATTGATAAAATATATAATTTGGATAGTTTTTTTTATTGTAGTTGTTACAGGTTTATATTTGAGTTTAAAGAAAATAGGAATTTTATAATGGAAAAAAAAGGTGAAATCACAAGTCAGCAAATAGTAATGTTAGTTATTGTAATAGCTAGCTTTGCTGTTCTTTTGTTTTTCTTTTTTAGACTAAATCTTGGAAATACAACTGAAGAAGAACTTTGTCATAATTCTGTTTTAACTAGGGGAAGTGCTGTTGTTCCAACTGATGCTGTGCCTTTAAATTGTCATAGACAATATGTTTGTATTACAAAAGCAGGAGGAAGTTGTGAAGGACTTACAAACCCAAAGAGAATTGAAGTTAATTCATTAAATGAAACTTACAAAGCATTGGCCGAACAGATGGCAAATTGCTGGTGGATGTTTGGTGAAGGAAGAGTAAATTATGTTGGAGATGATTTGAAAAAAAATTATTATTGTTCCATTTGTTCACAAATTTATTTTGATAAAAGTTTAAAGAGTATAACTGGAGAAGAGATTGATAAGAATGAACTTTATAATTATTTAAGATCAAATAAAATTGATAATAAAAATACTTATGCAGAATATTTATTTGGTTCGACAGATGTCGAAAGTATTAAATCTGAAAATTTGAAACAAACTGGCGTTGGTAGTTTTGGAAATATTCAAATTGATAATCCTTATTTTGTTGTGACAGGAATTATGAGTCAAGCGGGTTTTTTACAATGGGGTGGTATTGCTGGAACTGTTGGGGCTGTTGTTGGCGCAGCTTTCTTTGCATCCAATCCTATTGGGTGGGTTGTAGGAGCAATTGTTATTGGTTCTGCTGGAGGTGCTATTGGAAGTGCTGGCGCTGGTGCTTATAATGTGGTAGAATCTACTGATCCTGAAATTGTAGCTATAAGTATTGATGGAAGAGGAATTGATAATAAATTTATGGTTCCCACGATAATTGAGGCAAATTCAGTAAAATTTAATGCTTTAAATTGTGAAGAAATTTTAACATTAGCATAATTTTATTAATTCTTTTTTACTAAATCAATTATGACTCCACAGGTGTACCCCGAAAAATATTTTTCAAAAATTTTTATCAAGGGCAATAAACGAGGTGAGATTTTAATTGAAAATATAATTTTTATAATTTTGAATTTAATTTTTTTGACAATTCTTGTTTTATTTTTGCTTAGGCAAGGTGAAGGTGCAGTTGCTCTGGAAGAATCTTATGCAAAAGAGATCGCACTTCTGATTGATTCTGCACAGCCAATAATGACGATGCAACTTGATATGAAAGATGCGATTGAGGTTGCTGAGAAGAACGGCATTAATAAAAAAGATATTATTAATATTAATAGAAATATTGTAACAGTGAAGTTAACGAAAGATAGTGGTTATAGTTATTCTTTTTTTAATGACATTGAGGTTTCGGTTTATCCTGATGCAACTTCTAATAATCTTTATGTAATTAAATTAAATGGATATAGAAATGAATAATCGAGGAGACAAATTAATTTCAGTTTATTGGTTTGCAATTTTGATTTTAGTTGCTGGTGGAATTATTGCAATGGTTTTAATTTTTTATGGTGCACAATATGATGTTAGAGAAATAGAAGGAGAAATTATGAACAATAAAATTTCAGATTGTATTTCTTACAAGGGGTTAATTAACGAAAATGTTTTTGAGAAAAACTATCAAGATAATCTCTTGAAAAATTGCCATGTGACTTTTAATGTTGAAGAGAGTTGGACAGATATACAATATTATTTTGATGTTAAGATTTTTGGAATTGAAAATATTGATGAAACTGTTGCTGAATTTAGCGAGGGAAATAAAAATTTAATTTCAAGTTGTGAAATTGCTAATGAAAATTATGAAAAACTTGCAAAATGTAGTAATGGAAAATTTTATGCAATTGGAGAAGAGAATAAACAATATTTAATCCAAATCTTATCAATCGTGAGGAAATCAGAAAAAAATGTTAAGCAATAAATTAAATAAAAAAGGGCAAGTTGTAGAGACTAAAAATTGGAAATTTTTGTCATCATCAATTTTTCCAAAAACAAGAAAAGGACAAGTTGCTGAAACTGTGACTTGGGTTGTAGCGACGATGATAATAATTTTAATTTTAATTGTATCTATTTTTATTTCTGTTAGTCTGTCTAAAGCAAAAGAATTAAGTATTTCAGGAGTTGTTTCAAAAGTTGGGAGTTTTTTTATTAGTGAAGATGCTGGAGAAATTTCAAGATTAGATACAAAAACAAAATTAGCAATATCAATTAATGAAAAAGATTTGGAGGTAATAAATGATTGGATTAAAAAATAATCGACGAGGAGATATTCCAATAACTATTTTAGTGATAGGTGTTTTTGCAGTTTGTACTCTTGCTATTCTTAGTTTTATTTCCTCGACAATAAGTTTGCGAAATTCTTTTGTTGGAATAGATCTTATTGAAAAGATGAATAAAGATATAGAGATTACTGGTTCAAATCATTTTTTTAATTCTATAAATAAAGGAAAAATTGATTATGTTCTTAATGGCTTTAAAGACGAGCTTTTATTTTCTGTTGAATATACTAAACCTTAACATTTTTAAATAAATAAATCTTAAGTTATTCATGATTAAAAGAGCTGATACAAAAGGACAGTCTTTGAGTACTAGTGCAATTATTTTAATTGTATTGGGAGTTTTTATTTTGGCAATAATGATTATTGGATTTATGGTTGGATGGAATAGAATTGCACCATGGCTTTCTAATGAAAATGTTGACAACATTGTAAACTCTTGTGAGACTGCATGTACAACTGGAAGCGTTTTTGGTTATTGTTCTAAATCAAGAGATTTAAACGATGGTGAAAGCAAATATGCTGCTACTTGTTATGCATTAAATATTGCTGATGATTTGAAGTCATATGGTGTAAAACAATGTGATATTGATTGTAAGTCAAATGTTAAGTGTTCTAGTTTAACTGTTGCAAAGAATGGTGAGGAAGCAGTTAAAATTAAGATTGATGGAAAAGAACCTTTGGCTGGAACAAATTGTTTAGCTGATTAATTATAATATAAATATGGCAATGGCTGATTCTGAAAGAAGAAATAAAAGAAAAGATAAACGAAAGGAAAGAAAAAAACATCCTTACAAATCAGGTGGAAAATTTAGAAGTTCTGAGATTTCAAAATAAAATTAATTTTATAAATTAGTTTCTGCTTTATCTTATATGTTAAATTTTGAGGTGATTTTTTTAGGAGTTTTTGCATTAATTTGGATTATATTTGCGACGGTGCAAGATTTAAAAAAAAGAGAAGTTTCAAATTGGTTAAATTTTTCACTAATAATTTTTGCATTAGGATTTAGATTTTTTTATTCATTGTTTAATGGAAATTTTAATTTTTTTTATCAAGGATTAATTGGATTTGGAATTTTTTTTATATTAGGTAATCTGTTTTATTATGGAAGAATTTTTGCAGGAGGAGATGCAAAATTAATGATTGCCCTGGGAGTAGTTTTACCTTTAGAATATTCTTTTTTTAATAATCTTGAATTATTTAGTTTATTTTTATTTCTCTTCTTTTTTGTAGGGGCATTTTATGGATTATTTGTAAGTATAATTTTAACAATTAAAAATTTTAGAAAATTTAAAAAAGAATTTAAGAAAAAATTTAAAGAAAATAGATTATATTTTTTGATTTCATCTTTGTTGGGAATTTTTATAATATTATTTGGTTTTTTTGAAACCTTTTTTATTTTTATTGGAATATTTATTTTTATTATTCCTTATTTGTATTTATTTGCCAAATCTATTGATGAAATATGTATGATTAAAAATTTAGATACAAAAAAATTAACTGAAGGAGATTGGTTGTATAAAAATGTGCGAATTGGAAAAAATTTAATTAAAGCTAATTGGGAAGGTTTGACAAAAAAGCAAATTAAAGAAATACAAAGAAAATATAATAAAGTCCAAATAAGACAAGGAATTCCGTTTGTTCCAGTTTTTTTAATTAGTTTTATAATATTTTTAGGATTATATTATTTTGGAATGATTGAAAAATTATTTGGTTTATGGTTTTAAGGAACTCTATTTGGAAGTACTGCTTATTTTGTTCTATTTTATGCACCCAAGGGTGTACCCTGAAATATTTTCGTAGAAAATATTTACTAAGGGCAAACTTCTAATTGATAATTTTTTCAAGGTATTCTTTTTGGAAGCACCCAAAGGGTGCAAGAACTTCTAATTAATAATTTTTTTCAAGGTAACCTCTTTGGAAGCCAAGTATTTGTTTCATTGATTTCTTCTTGGAGTTCTTTTTTCTCCTCGATAATCCTTGGCCCTTCTATTTTTGAAAATTCATCTGCGATTTGTTTTAACTCTTCTGGAGTAGATTGTTTTTTTTGAGAGTCTTTTGTTTCATTTGTATAAATTGGAAGAACATTAATTATCTCATGTCCAAAAAGATTTGTGTTAAAGAAAATTATCTCTTTTGGATTAAATTTTTGTTTTATTTTTTCACCAATTTCTTTTGCTAATATTCTTGCTTCATTAGGTAAATCTTCCTCTTTTGAAATATGTTCTTTTGGAATAATAATTGCATGGGCTTTTGAAATAGGATTAATTTCTAATACTGCAATTGATTTTTCATTTTCTCCAATTTTTGTCGATGGAATTTCTCCAAATACAATTGAACAGAAAATACACTTTTGTTCTTGTCCATCTGATTTAATTAAATTATTTTGTTTTAGAAATTCTTCAAGTTGTTGTTCATTCATAGATTCGAGCTGACTTTTTGCACCTTCTTTTTTATCTTCTGGAAATGTAGAATCTATCTGTTCTATTAATTGTTTTTTTATTTGTTCTGCTTGTTCTTTTGATAGCATAAGTTAATTAGAAAAAGTTTGTTAATAAAATTTATTGTTAAGCAATTTTTCGCATATCAATTAATTGGGCTGAAGCGACATTTTCCATTTGTGCAAATTTATCTTCTAAACCTTCTGTTTCTTTATCATCTGGATAAGAAAAGAAAACTATTAATGCTTTAAGTCCAAATGCAATTGGTTCTATTGAATATTCTCTGTTTATTCCTCCAAATTCTTCTACAATCTTTTTTGCTTCTTCTTCAATTTTGCCTAAATCTATATCTGGAGATGTTGGCATTAATTTGTATTTTGCTGCATTTATTCCAACCATATTTTTTGAAAATGATTTATATTTATAAGTTTTTGCCTAATTTTTGAATCATTACATAATTTTATCATAATACTTAAAAATGCTTTTTGATTTTTTTATTGATGAATGATAATTATGAAAAGGTGTTAGAAAGAGTGATGAAAATTTCTGGTTTAGATAAAGATGAATTAGAACGAAGAGTAGAGGCAAAACAATCAAAGCTTTCAGGATTAATTAGTAAGGAAGGTGCTTTACAAGTTATAAGTGCAGAGCTAGGGATTTCCTTTGAAAATGAAAAATCAAAAATTAATGAATTGCTTCCTGGAATGAGAAAAGTTAATGTTATTGGAAAAGTTATGAAATTATTTCCAGTGAGAACTTTTACTACAAAAAGTGGTGATGAAGGAAAAGTAGCTAATTTATTTATTGCCGACGATACTTCAAATATTAAAGTTGTATTATGGGACACTAACCATATTAGTTTAATTGAAAAAGGTTTATTGACAGAGAACAAATCAATTGAAATTCTTAGTGGAAGTATGAGAGATAATGAAATTCATTTAGGAAGTTTTTCTGAGTTGAAATTAAGCGACGCTGTTTTTGATAAGGTTATAACTGAAAAAGTTTCTAAAGAAAAAAATATATCGCAATTTAATTTATCAGATAATGTTAAAACAAGAGCATTTATTGTTCAAATTTTTGAGCCGAAATTTTTTAATGTTTGTTCTGAATGCAAAAAGAAAGTTACCCCCGAAGGTGAAGATTTTAAATGTGCTGAGCATGGAAAAGTTATGCCTGAAAAAAGAGCTTTGATAAATATTGTTCTTGACGACGGAACAGAATCAATTAGAAGTGTTATATTTCATGACAAACTTTCTGAATTAGGAATAACTGAATTGGAAAATCAAGAATTATTATCACAACAAAAACAAAATTTACTGGGTAAAGAGATGGTATTTTCAGGAAATGTTAGGAGAAATAATTTTTTCAATAACCCTGAATTTATAATTGATGGAGTTAGTGAAATTAATTTAGACGAATTAATAAAAAATTTGGGTGAAGAATAATTTTATCAATTCATATTTGTTATTTTTTAAATGTTAATTAAGACACATCTTGTTATTACAATTTTTTTAATAATGATTTTAAATTTTCAATTAAATTTTTTATTTGTTTTCATTGTAATTTTTTCAACTTTTCTTCCAGATATAGATTCTCGGTTTTCTAAATTAGGAAAAAGAAAGATTTTTCGTCCATTACAATTTTTTGCAGGACATAGAAAAATATTCCATAGTTTTATTTTTTTAGGATTAATTTGTTTACCTTTATTTTTCATTTCTAAAAATATTTTTTATGGATTTTTTATTGGATATGGTTTGCATTTGTTTGTAGATTGTTTTAGTGTGATGGGAATAAAACCTTTTTATCCATTTGAATATAAAATTAAAGGATTTATTAGAACTGGAAGTTTTTTAGAAAGTGTTTTGTTTTATGGATTTTTATTGGGAGATATGTTCTTTTTTACGAACTACTTTTTGAATATATAGTTATTTGTGATATAAAATTTATAAACTGGTTCAGTATTTTTTATCTATGGCGACGAAAAAAGACAAAGACGATATATCACCTACAATAAAAGAAGATTCAAAAAAATCTTCTAAAGAACCACAATTAACTGATTTGCCTGGAATTGGTCCTGCGGTTTCTGCAAAACTTGAATCAGCTGGTGTTTTTGATATGATGTCTTTAGCTGTCATGAGTCCTGCAAATTTGAGTGATGCTGCAGGAGTTAGTTCTGCTGTTGCTAGAAAAGCAATTGTTGCTGCAAGAGACATGCTTCAACTTGGTTTTACTGATGGTGCAGAATATGCAGAACGAAGATCTAATGTTTCTTATATCACAACAGGAAGTAAAACTTTTAATGAACTTCTGGGAGGGAGAGGAATTGAGTCGAGAGCCATAACTGAAGCATTTGGAGGTTATGGTTCTGGTAAGACTCAGCTTGGTTCAACTTTAGCAGTAAATGTGCAATTACCTATAGAAAAAGGTGGGGCTGAAGGAAAATGTATTTTTATTGATACAGAGGGAACTTTTCGTCCTGCAAGAATAAAACAGATTGCAGAAGGTATTGGATTAAATCCTGAAAGCGTTTTAAAAAATATTTTAGTTGCAAGAGCTTTTAATTCAGATCATCAAATGTTGCTTTTAGAAAAAGTTGGAGATTTAATTAAAAATGGAGAGCCAATTAAATTAGTAATTATAGATTCTTTGACTGCACATTTTAGAGCAGAGTTTGCTGGGCGAGGACAACTTGCAGATAGGCAACAAAAATTAAATAGATATTTGCATGATTTAATGAAATTAGCTGAAACACATAATTTAGCAGTTTATGTTACTAATCAGGTTATGGCAAATCCTGCACAAATGTTTGGTGATCCTACTACTGCAATTGGTGGAAACATTGTCGGACATGCATCAACTTATAGAATTTATTTAAGAAGAGGAAAAAAAGGTTCACGAGTTGCAAAATTAATTGATAGCCCAAATTTACCTGACAACGAAACTATTTTTTGGGTTACAAATTCTGGTGTTTGTGATGACGAAGAATAATTTATTAAGAAAATTAAATCCTGAAGAACAAAAAAATTTCTTGGAATATTTCATAGTTTAAATGACTCGTCTATTGGTTATACTCTTTATGAAGATAGAACTAAGATTAATTCAAAAAATATCGGACAAATACAAGATTATATGAAAGAACATGGAATTAATATTGATAATGTTGAATTATTTGAAAGATTGAATGAACTAATTAAGATGGAGATAGTTAGATTTTATTCTAAATCTTGTATAAAATTTGATTTAGCTTATTTTTATTTAGATAGAAAATATAGAACTTCTAATTCAAAAAACTTATAAATCTGTTATTAATCTTTTTCTATAATGAGCCTGTAGCTCAGCCTGGCTAGAGCGCTGCTCTGATACGTCGAAAGACTCAGGGAGGCAGAGGTCCACGGTTCAAATCCGTGCAGGCTCATTTGATTTGAAAATAACTTTCAAAATTTTAAAGTGAGAAAATAAAATTCTTTTCCTAAAATTTCTTCTCTACAAAACTTTAAAAATGAACTTTTTCTAAATAATTCATGGTTCAAGCAAATCAAAGATTTTCATTCATTCAAAATAATTGCGGAAGGAGTTTCGAATGAGAGGATTATATCATTTTTTGAGAGAAGCATGGAAAAAGCCAGATGCAAAAACTCTTAGAGAACGAATGGTTGAATGGAGAAAATCAGATGTCTTTACTAAAGTTGAAAAACCTTTGCGATTAGATAGAGCAAGAGCTTTAGGTTACAAAGACAAAAAAGGATTTGTTATAATTAGAATAAGATTAAAGAGAGGGGGACACAAAAGAGCAAGACCAAACAAAGGTAGAAGAAGTAAAAGATTACATATTCGAAAAAATTTAAAGATGAGTTATAGATGGATTGCAGAACAAAGAGTTGCGAGAAAATATACAAATCTTGAAGTTTTAAATTCTTATGAAATTGGAAAAGATGGAGTGCATTATTTCTTTGAAGTAATTTGTATCGACCCTGCGAAAAATGAAATAAAAAATGACAAAGATATTAATTGGATTTGTAAACCTCGAAATAAAAATCGTCCAATGAGAGGACTTACTTCTGCAGGTAAAAAATCTAGAGGATTAATGAACAAACATCCGACTTCAAAAGTTCGTCCTTCTGTTAGGGCTGGACAAAGACGTGGAAAATAATTTCATTGCCTAAAATTATATAAAGTTTCTAGTTTTATCTTTTGTATGAAAAAGAATTTTACAACAGAAGAAGCAAAAGAGATTGGAGAAAAATTAGGAATTAATTGGAGTAAATATGATATTGAACAATTTAGAATTGGGATGGGTGTTGAATTAGAACATGGAACTGTTAATTCTAATACAAATGTTACTGACGATAATCCATTAAAAACCGGAAAAATTGCTCTTGCACATTTGAATGAACTAACTGATTATTATACTCGACTTTTAGAAATGGAAGATGAAGGAGAAGAATATTGGAAAACTCATTCTGAAAAACACATTACTTCTGAAAAAATAAAAGAACTTGCTAGAAAAGAAGGATTGTAAATGACAAAACAAAAAGAAATTTACAAATGTGAGGTGTGTGGAAATATAATTGAAGTTTTGCATGAAGGTGTTGGACAATTAGTTTGTTGTGGACAACCAATGAATTTACAAAAAGAGAATATTGAAGAATCTGAAAAGGGAGAAAAACATGTGCCTATTCAAGAGAGAAATGATGAAGGGGTTGTTATAAAAGTTGGAAGTGTTCCTCATCCAATGACTGATGAACATTATATTGAATGGATTGAAATTTCAACTGAGAAAGGTGAATCTAAAAAATTTCTAAAATCTGGAGAAAATCCAGAAGCAAAATTTCCTGTGAAGAAAGATGTGAAAACAAGAGCTTATTGTAATTTACATGGGCTTTGGAAAGGAAATAGCAACGATTAAAAATCTCTTTTTCTTTATTTTTGTAAGGTGATATTATGCAATACTTAAAATTAGCAGAACTTTATGAAAAGATTTCTGCGACAACAAAGAGATTAGAAAAAACAAATATTTTATCTAAATTTTTAATTCATCTTTCGTCTGAAGAAAGAGATGTTATGTATTTATTGCTTGGAGATATTTATCCTGAATACGACGAGAGAAGAATTGGAATTAGTAATCAATTAGCAATTAAAGCAATTGCAAAATCTACTGGAACTGAAGAAAAAAAAATTATTTCTGAATGGAAAATTATTGGTGATTTAGGACAAGTTGCAGAAAAATTTACTTTACATAAAAAGCAACATACTTTGCATTCTCATGTTTTAACTATTTCAAAAGTTATTGAAAATTTTAGAAAACTTCCTGAGCTTGTTGGTAAAGGAACCGTTGGAAAAAAATTAGGTTTGATTAATGAGTTATTGACTTCTGCAAATCCTATTGAGGCAAAATATTTAGTTAGAACTTTGATTGGAGATTTAAGAATTGGAATTCAAGAAAGCACTATTCGTGATTCAATGGCTTTGGCTTTTTTTGAAAAAGATAAAGATGTTTCAGAAAAAATTCAGCGAGCAATTGATAGATCAAATGATTTAGGAATTGTTTTTGATATTGTGCAAAAAAAGAAATTAAAAGATTTAGATAAAGTTGTTTTACAGATTGGTAAACCAATAAAAGCTATGCTCGCACAAAAAGCAATTAGCATCGAAGATGCGTTTAAAAATGTTGGAAATCCTTGTGCTGTCGAATATAAATATGATGGTTTTAGATTATTAATTCATAAAAATGGTGACGATGTTAAATTATTTACAAGAATGTTGGAAAATGTAACAAACCAATTTCCAGAAGTTAAAGAATTTATTTTAAAATATGTTAAAGGCAAATCTTTTATTTTAGATTCTGAAACAGTTGGATATAACAAACAAACAAAAAAATATACAGATTTTCAGGCAATCAGTCAAAGAATTAGAAGAAAATATAATATTGATAAATTACAAAATGAACTTCCTGTTGAAGTTAATGTATTTGATATTTTATCTTACAATGGAAAATCTCAACTTGATGAGCCGTTTAAAAAAAGAAGTGAATTGTTGAGAAAAATTATTACAAAAAAACCGTATAAAATTATTCCTTCAAAACAAATTATTACAGGAAATGTAGAAAAAATAAAAGAGTTTTACAAACAAGCTTTGAAAGATAATCAAGAAGGTGTTATGTTAAAAAAATTAGATGCTGAATATAAACCAGGTAGAAGAGTTGGACATATGGTAAAAATTAAACCTGACGAAAGAGATTTGGATTTGGTGATTACTGGTGCAGAATGGGGAACTGGAAAAAGAAAAGGTTGGCTTTCTAGTTTTATTCTTTCTTGTCGTGGAAAAAAATCTGGAGAGTATTTAGAAATTGGAAAAGTTGGAACTGGTGTAAAAGAAAAAATTGGTGATAGTGGTTTAAGTTTCGAAGAATTAACTGATTTATTAAAACCATTAATTATTGGCGAGAAAGGAAAAATTGTTCAGATAAAACCTAAAATTGTCGTCGCTGTAACTTATCAAGAAATTCAAAAATCTCCAAATTATAATTCTGGTTGGGCTTTAAGATTTCCAAGATTTACTGCATTAAGAGTTGGTGATAAACTTTTATCTGAAATTGCAGATATCGAAGAAGTTGTAGAAGATTTTAAATTACAGAAAAGAAATTATCATTATGGTTGAATTCAAAAAAAATAAAAATGGGCAAGTAGGTTATGCTATTTCAGTTATATTAATTTTTATTGGATTTATTTTTTTTGGAATTTTTATTTTAGCAAATAATTCGATTACAAGTAATGTTATTACACAAGTTAATTTACCAGATAGTTGTAGTGATACGGAAGTTAAACAAACATGGGATTCTATTTTTCAAGAAAGTTCAGATGGAATTTCAATAATTAAAAATAATTCCCTTTTTGGTGGAAAATGTACTGAATATTCTGCAAATAAAAGTGATGCAAATGAAGTTGGTTTGGTTTATCTTTTATATGGATATACAAAAAATGTAGGTGGTAAAAATGTTAGTTATGTTTTTGCTGAAAAGATTAATACAACTCAATTATATTGGGATACTTTTTTGAAAAATGTTACCCATATAGAAAATGTCTCTGTATTAAATCCTCTAAAAGATAATTCTTTTTTTGAAAAATATGTTCAATTAAGAACAGAAAGTGTTCTTATAAACAACATTGAAATTAATTTTAATAAAACTTTTGAAATGAATCAAAGTGAAGGATGGACATCACAAATTTATCTTAATAATTTAAGTTATACTTTTTCTAATGATTTAAGTAATTCCAATTATGAGATTTATAGTAGTGGAAAAATATCAAGTAATTATAATTATGAATCATTTAATTTTATTTCTGAAGAAATTTTTTGTTCAACTAAAATTACTTGTATTAATTGGACAAATTGTTTAAATAATTCTCAAGGTAGAGCTTGTGTAAATTCTACTTGTGGAGTAAATGTAAGTTATATTGAAAATCGTAGTTGTTCTCTTTCCTCTTGTGTTCCACTTTGGAATTGGACTAATTGGACAGAATGTCTTGGAAATTTTAAATTAAGGTCTGTATGGGATGAAAATAATTGTGGCAATGATACAAATCAACCTTCTACAAATATTTCTTGTATCGTTGAAGAATGTCTTCAAAATTGGAATTGCACTGATTGGACACCTCTAACTTGCCCTCAAGATGAAATTCAAAAAAGAGATTGTAATGATATCAATAAATGTTCTATAAATGAATTAATAAGAACTGAAACAAAAAATTGTGGAGATTTATCTGTAAAAGAAAATAATTTTGTTTTTATTGTAGTTATGTTTGTAGTTGTTATCCTTATTTTAGGAATTATTGGGTTAGTAATTTTTTTATTAACTAGAAAAGATGATTCAGAAGAAAATTCTTTAAATATTTCTTCATCAACTCCTCCTGCAATTCCTCCAAAAATAAATAATTTTTCTAATAAACAAATATTACCAAGACAAAATTCTTTTCAACAAAAAATTAATCAGCCAAATAGATTTTCTAATCCAATAAGAAGATTTATTCCACGAAAAAATCCTCCAAAAAATTTTTATCCACAAAAATTATTGAGAAGAAATATCACACCCAATGATTTTAATAATTCAAAAAATAATTTCAGAAAACCTTTATAAATACTTATAAGTATATTATTTGATAATGGCAAGCGAAAGTAGTTACAAAATACAGAATATTGTTGCCACAACTTCTTTAGGTAAACCTGTGCCTTTGACTAAGTTGGCTAGAACTCAACCAAATACAGAATATAATCCAAAAACATTTCCAGGACTTGTTTTGAGAATTAAAGAACCTAAATCTGCAGTATTGGTTTTTTCTTCTGGAAATTTAGTTTGTACTGGAACTAAATCAATTGCACAAGTAAAACAAGTTGTAGAGGCTGTTATAAAGCAATTAAGAAAAATTAGTGTTAATGTAACAATTACTCCTAAAATTACTGTTCAGAATATTGTTGCTTCTGGAACTATTAATCTTAAACTTAATTTGAATTTTTTAGCTTTAGAGATGGAAAATACAGAGTATGAACCTGAACAATTTCCAGGTTTAGTGTATAAATTAATTGAACCTAATGCAACATTTTTACTTTTTAGTAATGGAAAATTAGTTTGTACTGGAACAAAGAACAAAGCACAACTTGAAGAAAGTATGAGTCAACTTCTTAAAAATGTTAAGGTTGCACTTAAGAATTATAATAAATAAAATTTATTTTTATTAAGTCAAAATTATTTGATAATTCTTTTAGAGAGTAATAATCTTTATATAGTTTAGGAAATTAATAAAATTATGAAAATAGATAGAAGGTTTATTGATGGGGCATCTGTATTTGGTGTTGCACTAACATTATTTACAATTAGAAATCTCTCCGGAATTGCGACAACAACATATTGGGTTTTATTAATTTCTGCGATAATTTTTTGGTTGTTTTCGATAAGAATATTTTTTGGAAAAAAGATAGAATAAAATTTTAATTGTTTATTTTAACAATATTTATACGAACTTTTTGAATTTTTGAATAATTTCTTATTTTCTAAAACTCTTTATTCTTTCGCATAAATTCTTAAAAACTAAAGTCTTATTTTTTCTATATGGATGAAGGTGAAGAATTTACAGGAAGTGTTGATTCTAAGAAGCCTCGAAATGAAGATTTGCTTATAGATGCAAAGAATTTTTTTGATGCTCATAAAAAAGAATTAGGAAGTTCATTGAGAGATAAAGACGGAGTTATTTTTATTGATTTTATGAAATTAACTGAATTTTCAAATACTCTTTCTGATGAAGTTTTGATTAATCCTGAAGAGACTCTGAGAATTCTTGAGCAAGCAATTGAGCAATCTGGTTTAGTGAATGATGTTCGTGTTAGGTTGTATAATATTTCTAAAAGTCAAGAAGTTAAAATTAGAAATATTCGTTCTAAACATTTGAATGAAATGATTGTTGTTGAGGGAATTATTCGTCAATCATCAGATGTTCGTCCGCAAGTTGTTAATGCAAAATTTGAATGTCCTAGTTGTGGAACAGTTATTTCTGTTTTGCAAATGCAGAAGAAATTTACAGAACCTTCAAGATGTAGTTGTGGTAGAAGAGGTGGATTTAAATTAATTAGTAAAGAAATGGTTGATACTCAGAGATTAGTTATCGAAGAATCTCCTGAAAATTTAACTGGGGGTGAACAACCTAAGAGAATAGATACTTTTGTTAAAGAAGATTTAGTTGAACCGCGAATGGAAGAAAAAACCACTCCGGGTGCAAAAGTTAAAATAATTGGGGTTTTGAAAGAAGTTCCTGTTCCATTAAGCACTGGTGGATTATCTACAAGATTTGCATTAGCAATTGAAGTTAATAATATTATTCCAATGGAAGAAACTTTTGAAGAATTAGATATTAGCGAGGAAGATGAGAGACAGATTTTAGAATTGTCTGAAGATCCTGAGATTTTTGATAAGCTTGCAAAAAGTATTAGTCCAAGTGTTTGGGGTTATGAAGAAATTAAGAAATCTCTTGTTTTACAATTATTTGGGGGAGTGCAAAAAACTCGTCCAAATGGTGCGAAAAATAGAGGAGATATTCATATTTTAATGATTGGTGATCCTGGTGTTGCAAAATCAGTTACTTTAGGTTTTATGGCAGATATTTCTCCGAAAGGTAGATATGTTGTTGGTAAGTCAGCTTCAGGTGCAGGTTTAACTGCAACAGTTGTTAGAGATGAATATTTGAAAGGTTGGAGTTTAGAGGCTGGTGCAATGGTTTTAGCAAATAAAGGTTTAGTTTGTATTGATGAATTGGAAAAAATGGATCCTCAAGATAGAAGTGCGATGCATGAGGCAATGGAGCAACAGACAGTAACTATTAGTAAAGCTAATGTTCAGGCATCACTTAGAGCAGAAACTTCTGTGTTGGCGGCAGCAAATCCAAAATTTGGAAGATTTGACCCTTATCAGTCAATTGCACAACAAATTGATTTGCCTCCAACTTTGATTAATCGTTTTGATATTATTTTTACAATGAGAGATATTCCTGATAAAGAAAAAGATACAAGAATTGCGACGCATGTTTTGAGTGAACATATGCTTGAAGGAAATGAAATGTTTATTGAAAGAGATTTGTTTAGAAAATATGTTGCTTATGCAAAGCAGAGAGTAAAACCTAAATTAAGTGAAGAGGCAGCAGAAGAAGTGAAGAATTTTTATGTTAATTTAAGAAATAAACCTGTAGCTTCTGAAAGTGCTATGCGTCCGATTCCGATTTCTGCTCGACAATTACAAGCTTTGGTTCGTATGGCAGAAGCTTCGGCTAAAATGCGATTAAGTGAAACAGTAAGTATAGATGATGCAAGAAGATCTATAGATTTAATGAAATATTATTTGATGCAAGTCGGTTATGATTATGAATCTAAAACTTTTGATATAGATAAAATAACAAATAAAATGAGTCATTCTAATCGGAATAAAGTTATGACTGTTAGAGAGACAATAACTGCATTAGGAAGTAAATTTGGTAAAGAAATTCCTATTGAAGAAATTAAAGAAGATTTGAAAGAAAAAATGAGTGAAGAAGATATTGATGAAGCAATTAGTAAGTTAATTAATAGTAATGAGCTTTATCGTCCTAAGAGAGGATATGTTGGAACATTTTAGAAAGATATTTATATTAATTTAATCTTTTTTTTATATGAGTGGAATTTATGATTATTGTTTGATCCCAAGAATAAATGAACGAACTAGAGAAAAATCTAAAGCGCTTGAAAGAACTACAAAAAGAATTCTAGATATGAGTGATGAAGAAAGAAATTTATTTGATGCAAGAGTTCAAGCAGAAATAGTTAGAACTATTAAAGATTCTTATGAAATTAGACAAGGTGAACTTCGAACTTTAGCTAAGATGAATAAAAATTATATCACTAATGGATTTATCTATAAATCTTAAGAAAATAAAATTTCTATTAAAGTTCATAAATCTTTAAAAAGTGATTTTTGTTTTTTTCTTTATGGAGGCAGATAATCAGTTTAAGAGGCATATTGCATTTAAGTTTCGTATTGGAGATATTCTCGTAGGGAAACCTGTTTTTGATGCAGAGAAATTTGCATTTATTGAATTAGGTGATAAAAAAATTGTTAGAGTGAATATTATTGGAAATATTGTTGATAAATTTGATAGCGAAGGTGATAGAAAATATAGTTTTTTTACAATTGATGATGGTTCTGGGCAAATTAAATTAAAATGTTTTGGAGATGATGTTGATAAATTTAGAAGTTTTTCTCAAGGACAAACTGTTTCGGTTATTGGTGTTTTGAGAAATTGGAATAATGAAACTTATGTGGCTCCTGAAATTTTGAAAGAGCAAGATGTAAAATATTTACTTGTTAGAAAGATGGAAATTGAAAAAGAGCGAAATAAAAAAGTTGATGTGTTAGGAAGAGATAAAATTATTGCAGTTAAAGATAAAATTTTGTCTGCGATTAAAAGTGCAGAAGAAGAAGGTGGAATTGAAATTGATAGAATTATTATGACTTTGCGAGATATTTCTCCTGTAATTATTAATCAAGAAATTCAGAAATTTTTAGAAGAAGGAATTGTTTTTGAACCTCGTCCTGGCAAAGTTAGATATTTAGGATAATTACATATAATCTTTTAATGCATCAATTAATAAGATTGGAACATTAGGATATAATTTTTCTAAAGATTTATTTTTATTATATACTTGAAGATTTGTAGTTATTGAAAAATAATGTGTTGAAAACCAATTGCCTGCTCTTACCTCTATTCCTTCTTTAATTGGTTTGTAATTTAAAGGTTTGTTTTTATTTGTTTTATTATATTCTCTAAGAAAATTTTCAGTAATAACTTCTAATCTTCTTTGGTGAGGTCTCCTTGAAAATTTATTAGGTAATTTTGAAGAAGGTTTTGAGATAATACAATTTGTACAATTATTTGAATCTTTTTTTATATCTAATTTTAGAATTTTATTTCTTTTTACCATCTTTTTCAAATTTTTTATTGAAATAGTAAGCTAATCCTATAACAATAATTAATCCAATCAAAGAAATTATAAATCTTATTTTATCGTCGGCTTGCCAGAAAAATCCCCAAGTTCCGTATAATAATGTTCCAACGCCCCCGCCCATTAATCCTGCTGCAACAGCTTCTAAATTAAATAGAAATGCTCCTAAAGCGATTATTAAAATTCCTAATGGAACTGCTATAATAAAAACATTTTTTGTCCAAATTTTTTGTGCATCTTCATAATCTTGTCTGCAATAATATTCTTGGTCACAATAACCTGTTGGAGTTTGTTCAGGTGATTTTATATTTGAATAATCATTCCATTTACCATTAATTTCTATACATTCTGTTTGAGTTTGGATTAATTGTTGAGAGAATTCATTTGGGCAGAAATTTTCATATTGCGGTTTTGGATAAAATGTATTTATTCCATAAATTGTTACAAACATTGTTAGAATTAAAATTGCGATTCCAATAATTATATTTTTTATTTTCATATTTTATTTAAGTGTAAAAACTTTATAAAGTCTACCTATGATTATATTTTATGAGTTATGAAGAAATGCTTAATGAAGCTTATGATAAAGTCAAGAAAATTGATTTTTCTAGTGGTAGATTTGAGATTCCAAAAATTGAAGGACATTTTGAAGGAAAGAAAACTATTTTGACTAATTTTTTTCAGATTGCTTCGCACATTCGTAGAGACTCCGAACATTTTTTGAAATTTATTTTGAAAGAAGTTGCAGCTTCAGGACATCAAGATGGAGATAGATTGGTTTTGAATATGAAAGTTCCTAGTGTTAAAATTAATGCTAAAGTTGAAGAATATGTGAAAGAATTTGTTTTATGTAAAGAGTGTGGTAAACCTGACACTGAATTAGTTAAAGAAGATAGATTAACTTTTATTAATTGTCTTGCTTGTGGGGCGAAGCATTCTGTTAGAGGAAAAATTTAATTTTGCAGTCTTTTTCATTAACTCAGCGTTACCGATTTTCTTACATAGCAAACTATGCTGCGAAAACCGAGTGCCTTGATTTAATAAAAAATTCAAGCAAAATTTAAGAAATTATTATTTTTGATGATTAAAATCTATTCTTTTAGATATAAATTTTTTTAAATAAACTAAACTATCTGTTTTTATGCATGACGAAAAATCTAGATTCTATGATGTTGGGATAACTAAAACAAGTTCTGTAGAAGATAAAATTATGGCAATTGCAGAAAGTAGGGGGAAAAGAGTTTTATTGAAGGATATTTGTTCTCCTCAAGGAGAATATTTAATGGCAATGGTTAAATCTAATACAAATAAATTTGGAACTTATGTTGCAGAACCTGTTGATTTTTCTTCTGATTCTCATGTTTTAGAATATGAAAACTTGGTCCAATTAATTAGAGAAAAGTAAAATTCTCCAAATCTAAATGTTTAAATAATAAATTAATATTAGAATTTTAGAACTATTAGTTCAAATTAAATATTTAGGAGGTTAAAATGGTTGAAGCTTATTGTGTTAAGTGTAAGAAAAAAGGACAAAAAATGAAAGATCCTGAAATTACTCAGACTGCTCGAGGGGGTTTCATGGCTAAAGGGAAATGTCCTGATTGTGGCACTACTATGTGTGCTATGATGTCTAAAGAGAATGCAGACAAAGCAATTGCAAGTGGTGTTAAGAAATCTTTTTAGGAATGTTTATTAATTCCTTTTTTTATTTTTTTATATGTTTGTTAATGTGATAAAATCTTGTCGTGATGTTGTTGCTATTTGTGATAGTGATTTAATTGGAAAATATTTTGAAGAAGAGGATTTGCAACTTGATGTTAAAGAGGGATTTTACAAAGGTGATGAAGTTTCTAGGGAAAAAGCAATCGAGATTATGAAAGATATGGCTTATGAAGATGCGACTTTTAATATTGTTGGGAAAGAATCAGTAGATGCTGCAATTGAGGCAGAAATTATTTCAGGAGAAGATATTAAAAAAATTAAGGGCATCCCTTTTTGTTTGGTTTTAATGTGATTTTTCACAAAGCATTAAAAATTCCTTATTTTTTGCTTTTTTGCCTACGATTGGCGATTCGATAATTTTTATTATTTTGACATAATTTTTTATTTCTTTTTTGACTTGTTCAATGACTTTTTGCAATTCTTCATTTGTTGCATTTTCTAAATTTTGTCCTGCTTCATAATGTGGTTTTATCAAAGAAATTATTTTTCCATTTGTTTTTAGATTTTTTATTGCATTAGGAATTATTAGTTTTTGTTTTGTCCAACCTACATCTATTGAAATGAAATCCATTTTTTCTGGAAGTTCTACATGAACTGCATTTGTTTGGTCTAAGACAATAACTCGTGAATCATCTTTTAGAACAAAATGCAATCTGTTTTTGCTTGTTTCAATTGAATAGATTTTTTTGCATTTTGTTTCTGTTAAAGCTTGAACAAAACCTCCTGTTGAAGAACCAAAATCTGCACAAACTCTATCTGTCAAATCTAATTTGAATTTTTCTAAAGCGAATTTCAATTTTTCATAAGCACGAGATACTGGTTGCATAAATATAATTAACCCCTAGTTTTATAAATACTTTTTGGGATATTTATTTATGGGTTTTCATAAAAAATTTAATCATGATAGCGAAGAAAAAGTTACTCGAGTTCCGCTTCCAAAAGGAAGAGAAGTTCTTGGAATTATTGAACAACGACTTGGCGGTAATAAAATGATGGTTACTTGTGTAGACGGAAAATCAAGAAATTGTAGAGTTCCAGGAAGATTGAAACGAAAATTATGGTTAAGACCTGAAGATGTTGTAATTGTTGAACCTTGGGAATTAGATAGTAATAAAGCAGATGTTCTTTTGAAATACAAACCAAACCAAGTTGAATGGTTAAAGAAAAATGGTTATTTGAAAACAGAAAGTAATGAATTTTAGTTAAATTTTTAATATTTCTTTTATTGGATTTAATATGAAAAAAATTAAATTATATTGCATCGGAAACTCTGAATATTTTAATTATTATATTTTTGATAAAAAGCAATGGGTTATAGAAATTTTATCTAAAATTATTTTTGATATTTTTAAATTAAACCTCGATTTACATAAGGAATTTTTTAATAAAAAACATCTTGTAAAAAAAATAAATTTTGAAAAGATTAAAGATGAGCATGAAAGTATTGATACAATGGGCAAAAAAAATAGAGGAGATATTTTTTATGGAGACAAAAAGATTTTTTTAACAATTCATTGTTCTCAAAAATTGAGATTGAAATTTAATAATGAATTAGGGAGGATTGGTTTAATGCCTAAAGCTAAAAAATTTAAACCAATAGAAAAATGACAACTGTTGATAAATTAAAAAAATATTTGGCAGAAATTGAAAAAAATGATAAATCTGGAAAAAAGATTAATGCATTTTTGTATTTGAATCCTAATGTTTTGGAAGAGGCGAAAAGTATTGATGAAAAAATAAAATCTGGAAAAGCTGGAAAATTAGCAGGAAAAATTATTGCTGTGAAATCTTGTATCAATGTTCGAGGATTGATTGCTTCGTGCGCTTCGAAAACTTTGGAAAATTATAAGGCAACTTATGATGCTACTGTGATTAAAAAAATTAAGGAAGAAGATGGTTTGATTATTGGAATGACAAACTGTGATGAGTTTGCTTGTGGAAGTTCTGGAGAAACTTCTGCATTTGGACCAACTAAAAATCCTATTAATTTGGAATTAGTTCCTGGAGGTTCGTCTTCGGGAAGTGCAGTAAGTGTTGCAGGAAATTTTTGTGACATGGCATTAGGAAGTGATACTGGTGGAAGCATTAGAAATCCTGCAAGTCATTGTGGAGTTGTTGGATTAAAACCTAGTTATGGTGCTGTTTCAAGATATGGATTAATTGATTTATCTATGAGTTTAGATCAAATTGGACCTCTAACGAAAAATGTCGAAGATGCTTCATTGCTTTTTAGTATAATTAATGGAGAAGATGAAAATGATTCTATTTCTGTTGGAAGCAAATTTAATCTTTCACAAATAGAAAAAATTCCTAAAAATATTAAAATTGGTTTATTAGATTTTGATTTTGGAGATAAAAGGATTTATAATTTAATTAATGAAAAAACTTTTCAAATTGCGAAAAAATATAGTTGGAAAATTGAAAAAATTAAATTAAATTATATTGATTTGGCAATTGCAACTTATTATCCTTTAGTTTATGTTGAATTTTTTTCTGGCACTAGAAAATTTGATGGACGAAGATATGGGAAAAAGATTGAAGAAGTTGCAGGTCCAGAAGTTTTGAGAAGAATTTTTGGGGGAATGGAAATTTCTAAAGCAGAATATGGAGGAAGATATTATTACAAGGCACTGAATACAAAAAAATTAATTGAAAAAGAATTTGCTGATGCTTTTAAAAAATTTGATTGTATAATTTGTCCAACTGTTCCGATTTTGCCTCATAAAATTGGAGAGAAAATTTCTGTTGAAGATATGTATGCTTATGACGCATTGACAATTCCTTCAAATTTGGCTGGAAATTGCGCATTAAGTTTACCTATAGATAAAATTGATAGAATTCCTGTGGGTATGCAAATTATTTGCGATAAATTTCAAGAAGAAAAACTTTTTAGAATTGCAAGAGCTATTGAAAAGTCTAATAAATAATCTTAAAAAGTAATTTTTTTTATTAGTTTAATGCAGATTAATGGAATCGAAATTAAATGGTTAGGTCATTCTGGATTTTTAATTAAGAATTCAACACCACAGGCGTACCCCGAAAAATTTCAAGAAAAAATTTTTACTAGGGGCAAAATTATTTATATTGATCCTTATAATATTTCTGAATCATCTGAAAAAGCAGATTTGATTTTTTTAACACATAGTCATTATGACCATTGCAGTGTTGCAGATATGGAAAAAATAATTAAAGAAGGAACAAAAATTATTGCACCAGCAGATTGTCAAAGTAAAATTAATAGATTTAATATTCCAATTAAAATGGAAGTTGTTGAACCTGAACAAGAAATAGATCTGCATTCAATTAAAGTTTTTACTTTGCCTGCTTATAATATAGATAAAACATTTCATCCCAAAGATGAAGCTGGAATTGGTTATTTGATTAAAATTGGAGATGTTATTATTTATCATGCAGGAGATACAGATATTATTCCTGAAATGCAAAAACTTACTGGATATAAACACAAAGATAAAGAATTTATTGCTTTGCTTCCGATTGGAGGAAGATTTACAATGAGTGCTGAAGAAGCTGCAGAAGCTGCGAAAATTATCAAACCAACTCTTGCAATTCCAATGCATTATGGAAGCATCGTCGGAACAATTGAAGATGCAGAAGAGTTTGTTGAAATTTGCAAGGAAAATAAAATTAATGCGAAAATATTAGAGAAAGAATAATTAAATATTTTTAATCATTTCTAAATTTTTATAATTTTTTATTGTTTTAGATGCAATTGATTTTATTTCTAGATTGATTTCGTCCAATGCAAAATAAATACAGATGATTCCCAATTTTAAACATTCTTCAAATGCTTCTTTGCTTCTCGAGGCAATATAATATTTTGGATTTCCATATTTATTTTTGAACTCCTGAAATATTTTTTGTTTACTTGGTTCTTCTTTAAGAGAGTTCGCATAAACAATATCATAAATTCCTTCTAATTTTGCAACTTTCAAAATTTTTTCAATATATTCTTTGGTATTTGTTGTAATTAAAGCTAACCTAAATTTTTCTTTTAATTTTTTCAAAGAGGATATTATTTTTTTATTTACAACTTCTGGATGAATTGAAATATAATAAACAACATCTTCTTGATACCATTCCCGTGCTTTTTCTGTTTGTTCTTTTTTAGAAGCATTTGGCATAATTTTTTTCATTGCTTGATTAACTCCTTTAAAATAATCTTTTTTATTTTTCCAATTTTTTAAAGAATTATCTTTTGTCAATAAAATTGCTCTGTCAAACCAAATTTTATGGGGTTCAATAAATGCAGAATGATTGATTAAAAATCCGTCGAGATTTGTTGCTAAAATTGGTTTTTGCATAACTTTAAAATAACTCTAAAATATTTAAATTTTATGGAATATAATTTTAATCAACGTAAAAAAGATGTTTTAGAAAAATCTGATAAATCATCTAAACAAAGTTGGGATAAGAAAATTATAGAATTATGCAATTTGATAAATTCTTCTGAAAATTATTATACGACCTCGTCATGTGCAGGAAGAGTTGTTTTAATGAAGGATGAAGAGAAAAAAGGAGAAGGACTTTTTTTGAAAGTTTGGCATGATGAAATTAATTTCGAAATTTTTAAAAATGAATTAAATAAAATAATAGAGCATGATTTTACACCCAAGGGCAAATTTAAATTAGAATCTCCAATAATTCATATTGTTTGTAAAAATTTAGAATCTGCATTAGAGCTTTTAGAATTTGCAAAATATCTTGGATTTAGACGTTCTGGAATTAGTTCATTTTCAAGAAATATTATTTTAGAATTAAACAGCACTGAAAAAATAGAATTTCCAATTATAGAAAAAAATAAAGTCTTGGTGGATGATGAATTTTTTAAAATTGTGTTGGGTAAATCTAATTTTTTTCTAGAACGTGGTTGGAGAAAGATTGAGAAATTGAAAAATTTTTTTGAAAATTGAAAATTATTTTTTCTAATATCTCTTTTTTATCGTCAAAATCTATATAAATAGATTTCTTGTTCTGAACTTATGAAATTTAGTTTAACTAAAAGAGGATATAACAAAAAAGGAGGAAGATAAAAGAATGGTATTAGATTTTGCAAAAGAAGCGATACAAAATGCTGGAACTCATAGTGTTAATTTCGATGATTTGAAAGCTGGTAAAGCAAATATTAAAGTTGTAGGTTGTGGTGGTTGTGGTTGTAACATGACTACTTGGCTTTTTAATAAAGGAATTAATGGTGCTACAATTTATGGTTGTAATACTGATGCTTTACATTTGAGTGTTACTAAATCTGACGAGAAAATTTTAATTGGTAAAGAACTTACTCGTGGACTTGGTGCTGGTGGAAGACCTCAAATTGGTAGAGAAGCAGCTAAAGAAGCTTTATCTGAAATTAAAAAGGTTGTTCATGGAGCAGATATGGTATTTGTTCTTGCTGGAATGGGTGGTGGAACTGGAACTGGTGCTGCACCTGTTGTTGCACAAGCTGCGAAGGAAACTGGAGCAGTTGTGATTGGTGTTGTAACAATGCCTTTTGAATCTGAGAGAGCAAGAATTGATAAAGCAGAATTTGGACTTCAAGAACTAAGAGACGCAACAGATACTTGTATTGTTTTAGATAACAATAGATTAGTAGACATAGCAGGACAATTACCTCTTGAGCAAGCATTTGCTGTTGCTAACGAATTAGTTAGTACAATGATTAAAGGAATTGTTGAAACAATTACATTACCAAGTTTAATTAATTTGGATTATGCTGATGTTTCTTCGATTATGAAAAACGGAAATGTTGCTGTTATTGGAATTGGAGAATCAAATGCACAAGACAGAGTTACTGATTCAGTTAAGCAAGCCCTTACTCATCCTCTACTTGATGTGGATTATCAAGGTGCGAGCGGAGCTTTAATTCATGTAACTTGTGGTCCTGATTTGAAACTGGAAGAGTTTGATACAATTGGTAGAACAGTTTCTGAAAATTTGAGCCCTGAAGCACAAGTTATTATTGGTGCTAGAATTAGTAAAGAATTCCAAGGTAGAGTTAGAGTTATTACTATTATGACTGGAGTTAAATCTCCATATGTTTTAGGAAAGTCTCTTCATGAATCAACAACTCCTGTGTCAAGAGAAATGTCTGATTTGGGAATTGATGTTTGGAATTAAATTTATTTTTTATTTTTAATAATCCTCAAGGAGAAATTCTTGAGGAATTTTTTATTTTTTTGAATATAAAATTTTATAAATCTATAATTTTGTTTTTTTCTTATGAATGATTTAGAAAGATTAGGTTCATATTGTGATTGGATGAAAAATGAAATTGAATTGTGGCAAAGTAAACTTGAAGATTTAATTATACCTTCTGATAAGCTTACTCTTATTTTTATGAGCAATACACAAAAAAATTATGCTAGAGAATGTTTAAAAAATTTTAGAGAAATTTTTCCTAAAAAATCTGAAGAATATAAAGTTGAATATTGTAGAAAATATATTGAATCTTATTTAAAATCTAGAAGAAATCTTTTTGAAAAATCTTGTTTTAAAAATAGAAAAATGGATAGAGAAATGTTTAATTCTGAAAATAAATATTTTTTAAATAATTTTTATAATTCTCTTTCACAAGTTTTAAACATTTAAATTTTTAAGAGGCTTCATTCTTTTGTTTCCCCAATTTTTGAAATATAAGATTCCGTTTAAATCAATTTTTTCTTTCTTTTTTGTCTTTCCAAATTCATATCCTATGGGAAGCATAGCTTCTACATTTATATCCTCTGGAATTTTAAGTTCTCTTTTAATCTGATTTTCTACAAAATGTCCTACCCAACAAGTTGATAATTTTTTTTCAGTTATTGCTAATAAAATATTTTGAATTGCTGCACCTGCTTGTTGTCTTGAATAAATTTCTCCTTGTTTTTTGAAAAGAGAAATAGTTCTTTTTGGATTTGAACAAACAATTACAATATATTGTGTATCTGCTATAAAAGGTTGTTGTGCAAATTTAGATAGTTTTTCAATTATATCTGTATCATCTACTAAAATAAATTTTAATGTGAAATTGTTTCCAGCCATTGGGCCAAATCTTGCAGTGTCAATACATTCAATAATATCTCTCCAATCTGGTTTTTTTGGAGAAAATTTTCTTACACTATGTCTTTTTTCTATAGCCTCTTTAAGTTGCATGAATAATATAATTAATTAGATTATAAAAATGTTATCGTAAACTTTAAAAGGAAATTTACTCTATGATTTCTAAGTCCCTGTGGCTCAGTTGGTAGAGCGATCGGCTGTTAATATTTTAACAATAGAAACCGATAGGTCGGAGGTTCGAGTCCTCCCGGGGACGTTTTACTTTTTTTCTTTTAATCCCAAATCTATAATTGGTTTTGGTTGATTCTTTTCTAAAAATCTGTAAGCATTTGATTGTTTTGCTCCTTGAACTATTAAAATAACTGCATCTTGAGCATTTTTGATTGTTTCTATTGGACCAACTATTCCTACTTGGTTATCTTTTAATTCTAATGTACAATTTGTTAATTGCCCAATTGTGTTAAGTGTTTTGCCTTTTGTCCCAATTATTCTTGCCCTAACTGTTACTAAATCTTGCCTTTTTGTATATTCTTTAATATTTATTTTTTCAAATTCAAAATCTTCGTCTTTTATTTTAATTGCATCAGAATATTCAAATCCAAAATCTATTGCATCAATAACTTTTTCAGCAAGGTATTCATTTTCTGGAGAGCCATCAATTTTTACTTCTTTACCACGGTTAGTAATTTTAATATTTAGTTTTTTTTCTAACCATTTTCTTTTTTTTGTTATTCTTGGAAGCTTTTGAGCAATTAATATTTTTACCATGTTTTTTTCTCAGCTATAATAAAATTTTCATTTTTGTTTGGAGCATTTTCAAACATAAGTTTTCTAAATTCTTTATCACATTCTTTAGAATTTTTTTCAGATCTTTCCATTTGGTCTCTTTCAATAAAAGACTCTGAAATTTTTTTATTAGCTTTGTCTAATTTTTTAGAAAAATTTTCAATTATTGATTTTGCTTGTTCTTTAATTTCTTGCCTTTCTTTGTCATTTACTTTATGGAATAAAAAATCTGTCATAATTAGGAAAAGAAGACTGGGTTTTTAAATTTCGCGATAAAAAATTGCATGGTTAATATTTGTTTTATAAATATAATAAAAAATCAAATTATAAAAAAGTAACTTTTGTGTTTTTACATTCCCACTACCAACCGAATCTAAAGATTCAGAACCCAAATCTTATTTTGTGTAGTTAGAGATTAATAAAACACAAAAGTTTCAATAACTATATTTATTCACAATCTTCATCATCAGATCCTTCAGTATCATTGTCGTCTTCTTCGTAGTCCTCTTCTTCGTATGTGTCTTCTGTCATTTTGATTCCTCCAATTTAGAATAAATCTACTTTATTTTATGGTTTTTAAGTGTTTCTACACTCTAAAAAGTGTATACGCAGGTGACATATGTCACCCCCTAAAATAATAATTTAAAATCATTATAAATCTCATCTGGAGATTTATTCTTTAAGCTCGTATGTGGTCTAAAGTGATTATACCTCATTCTCCAAAATTC
>Ga0210057_1000637_pt1 | contig 57311 bp, 50 predicted proteins | sample CryGeyCG2114_010_2_FD_183968 | JGI IMG/M metagenome (GOLD analysis project Ga0210057, IMG submission 183968) | Groundwater microbial communities from aquifer - Crystal Geyser CG10_big_fil_rev_8/21/14_0.10 (SPAdes) (version 2) | ecosystem: Environmental > Aquatic > Deep subsurface > Groundwater ...
GTTCTTAAAATGCGACCAAATCAACTTCCCTGTCGGCAAAGACACTCCACTTGTTTTCTTCCCATGTTTTCGCATCCATTAGTTCCTTACCACTCCAGTTTCCCGAGCCTCTCTGTGGGACGAGCGCGAAGCTAGAGGGGTGAGAAAAAATAGCCTCCTTTGAAAGTATGTCTTTGTTGAGCCCCACTTTGCGTCCTTTATGAATGTCCTTAAAGAAGTTTACTCCCGGACGGAATGGCACTGATACATATACGAGCTTATCTATTTTTTCCGGTTGTTCTTTTGCAACACTGTGTGCGATAAGCCCACCAAAAGAATGCGCCACAAGAGATGGCTTCTCACCCGTCTCCTCTATGACACGATTCACCAGTTCACCAAGTCGCGAAGCAATAGCGTCTGGGTAGTCCCTCCAGTCATAACCAAAGACGTATCCGTTTTTACCAAGAGCAAGCCTGCGCATAAAACGGAAGCATGGTTTGTACTCAAGAAGTATAGGGAAGAAGGTGAGTCTATCCAAAACACCAACAGTGTTGGTCGTCTCCCCTTCCCTGAAGATGAGTGGGTCTGTTTTTTTAAAACAAGAAGCCAATTTTAACCACAAGACACGACCAAAGGAATCCGTGAGCATACTCTCCTTTATACCGGGGACAAAGATTACAGGTTTATCACAAACCAAAAGCCCAGTTCCAAGTAGGCGTAGTATACCCCTTATTCGTAGCATCCCATCTTTATAAACCACCTGTGTCCCCCACCAAAGCACAAAACAGAGGAGGACGAGCACAATAGCATACGCCGACATGGCTATATGTCTACTCTTTATATAGCACTTCGTCAAGTGTCCGCATCACCCCCAACCAAAAAACATTACACCACACATTTCTGAAATAAAAGGGGTCAGACCCCTTTTATTTCAGAAATGTGTGGTGTAATGTTTAAAGTGCTGTGTGTGATTGTCGGGCCGCCGGGAATCGAACCCGGGTCTCATGACCCCCAGCCATGAATAATAACCATTATACGACGGCCCGATTTATTGATTTGATGATGATACATCATATTTTACATCATTTCTAGTGTCATAATTCCTGATTTAATGTTATTGTTTCAGTAGAAGTTACCTATTTGTGATACCAAGGAGGTAAAAAATGGGAAATATGGCAAAGGAAGCGTTTGCTTTTCTCTCTAGTAGTCGGGGAATTTTGAGCCTTCTCACTGAGATGCACATTTGTGGGGATTCAGACATTCCCCGTTCGTGGCTCATCACAGGTAGTGGGCTTTGTGATGAGGATGCTTTGGACTCCATTCTTATACCAGACTGGAGAAAGCACGAGTACGGCTGGGATCGGTTTGGCATAGACGTGCCCGTAAAAGACGGTCACCCGGGGACGTTTGTGCTGTCCTATCTCAAAAATGGCTTGATACCAATCCTCGTCTCCCGTGGAAGAGTGCACCTAAACCAAGTGTTGCATCGTGAGCAGATGCTCCGACTCTGGCTTGGTGTCGGGTTTCTTCTCATGGGAGGAGGAAGGTATGTTATTTCCACCCAGGCGGTTGGTGGATATGGTACCGAGATTGAGGTCGGGAAAATCGCGATCCCTACCCAACTCATCGGTTATCATTGGCCATCCTCAGGGTACATAAATGTGTCCACCGATGGTCATCCGGCAACCGAGTCGGTCTTTCCGCATCGCGAGTCCTATGTCTACAGGACTTTGTGTGCGAGTGCAAGGTATTCAGGACTAGATGTGTGCCGAAAAGGTCTAGACCTACGGTACATCCCTGTGGTTGGTCCGTGTTTCGGAGGGGTCGCGGAGAGAGACCTGTTTGGCAACAATTGTAAATGCCACACAGTCGGCATGTCGGGAAAGCCCGAGGCTGATGGAGTCGCGGTGGAAAACATGACTGGAAACACCGACCACCCGCTAACATTCGTCCCAATACAGGTGGTGAGCGACAATCAAGATATTCCGAGTGATAGCGAGGTTGTCGCAGAAGTTAGGAAAAAGGCTCCCCAAGTTCTACAGATGGTTAGCTTTTTCCTGTCTGAGATGGAAGGGAATGTTTGAAAGAGTGCCCTCAAGTAAATTGCTACTTGAGGGTTTGTTATTTGTTGTCGCGCTCGTCCCGACACTCCCTCGCTTCGCTCGTGATTGTCGGGCCGCGGTAGAATCTCGCCTTACAGGCGCTGTACAGATGTCGCATCTCACTTCGCCTCCGCTGCGCTACGGCTCGTTGCGATATGCTCCATCTTTTCGATTCTCGGACGAAAGCCAAGCAGTTGGCTTTCTCGGCCCGACACTCCCTCGCTTCGCTCGTGATTGTCGGGCCGCCGAGAATCGAACTCGGTCTATCTGCTCCCAAAGCAGACGTACTACCGGTATACTACGGCCCGTGATTTTTTGAGTTTAGCAGACAGTATTATAGCACAAAAATATTATCCTAGCTCTATGCCTTGCAGAAATCGGACACGAGACTTTTTGCGCTCCATGTCCAGCTCTACAGATACTAGGTCCAGCTCAAACTCCGGCTCCGCCCCTTCGCGAAATCTATCTGCCAGATAGGACTCTATGGCTCGTCGCAGTCTACGAACTTTTTCGGGGTTCATGTGGACCTCCGGGGAGAAAGGGGCACTGCCCGACTGCTCGTAAGCCAATGTCGTAAGAGACATTGCCTTTACCTCCACAAAGTACACGATTTTGTCCTTTATAGCCACGATATCTATCTCTCCCCACGGTCTTTTATAATTGCGCTCCATTATTGAATATCCTTGATTTTTCAAGAATCGGACAGCGATGTTTTCGCCCGCTTCCCCAACCAGTGATTTGGATGTCCTAGACATAATTATGTCCGAATATTTTCATAAGGACAGTTTTATTGACGACCACGCAAACATCAATCCCTATTCAGATATATATTAAGCCACATTTGCCAAAACCAAAAATCCGTTATCCCCTGCTGTGGAAAAATAAATAGCCAAAATGATGTCCTTTATCCACATATCCACTTTGTTATCCCCAGTTTTGACCTATAGTGTACAATAGAAATGGCTAAACAGAGCCATATACCCTGTCCAACAGTATATGTGGAAAAGTTCATATGGATATGCGCATTTGTCTGCTTCATATGAAACAAACATATTTGGGCACACAATTCCTACACAATCCTTTCACCTGTAGTTTTTATTTCGTGCACCATTGGATCATTATTATTTTCAAAATCCTCTGGAGTCATGCCGTATGGTTCTATCCGGCTATCCACGCCACGGCGCAATCGCCAGAGTTTGAAGTGTTCGTCTCCAAGAACATCTCCAAGAACAGGTGAAATAACAGCGACGTCAATATCGCTCCATTCACGCCCTTGACCTTTGGCATATGACCCGTACAGATATATGGCATCAAAGGGAAAATGTGCGGAACGAAGCTTGTCCGCATACTTTTTTACAACTATTTTTGCGTCAATTGTTGACATAATCTTTCGTAAAACGACTCTATCTTTTCGTAATATGGTTTGGCAAATTCCCTTGTACACTTCTTGTAAAAGGCTAGCTTAAAGTCTGGATACCGTGCCCGAATGTTAAAATGATTTACTTCATCAATCAAATTCTGTTCGGCTTCTGACATGTCTATTGATGCGGCGTCCTTGAGCATGACAAGATCGTGAGTATATGGTGCGGGCTCTCGGGTTGCTTGTACAACCAGTGCCTTAAGTATCTTTTCTAAAATTATATGACCAAAGAAGAGTGCGTTTGAATATTCTCCACTTTTATAGAGACTATCCATACTTCTCTTGTCGTGCGAGGCACTCGTTGACCAATATTCAACCAATTCCTTGATCTCGCTCTCTGTCATGTACGCATACTACCACATTTGCGATAAAATGTGAACATACCGCATTAACCGAACGATGTTAACCGAACGATGTCGGACACCGGCAGACACTGGTAGAGCAACGACGAATCAAAAGCTCCGATAGACAATGTGTCGTTTGTTGTGCTTAAATATACTCAGCATGTTCCGTTAAAAACCGAAAGGAGGTGTAAGATGGAGATTCATCATGGTGGTTATCGCACGGCGATTATTGTAGGGTCGTTGGTGTTCAAGTTTCCTCGCGTTAAGGGTTGGCCAATGGTGGTCAAGAGGATGTTTCAGTACGCAAGAGCAAACACCGCAAAAGATACGCTTCGGTTTTGCCATGAGGTCATCCTATTGCGCTTGGAGTGGTTCTGGAGCGCAATTGTGCAGAACTGGACAGAGCATCGCTGCTGGAAGATGACGCGAGCAAACTATCTCGCGCCTGTTTACTTCAGCGTTGGACTCCTGAATCTCTGCGTGGCGGTGCGAGGCGATGTCCCGTCTTTAGAAGAGTGGTTCTCGGTGCTACAGAAACTTCCAGAGGATGCAACGAGATATCTATCTTGTACAGATCCACATGATACCTTCACGCATAATGTCCGCAGGACCGCATCTGAGTATGTCTTTGTTGACTATGGCGATAAGATAAACCATGGAGAGGCTCCCATAACCGAATTTTTTATCAAATGGAAGCTGGTACTGGAAGAGATACTTCGGATTGATAGTAGAAAGCACGACAACACTTTTTGATATTCAGAGTGTTGTTTTTATGTACACCCCCAGATGCGGACTTTTCTTGTGCGGCTGCCGGGATCGCTTCGCATATCTCGCTCTATGAGCGCTGTACAGATGTCGCATCTCACTTCGCCTCCGCTTCACTACGGCTCGTTGCGATATGCTCCATCTTTCCGATTCACGAACGAAAGCCAAGAAGTTGGCTTTCTCAGCCGCACAACAATAGAAAACGCCCCTAGATGGGCGTTTTCTATTGTTGTGTGTTTATTAAACCATATCAGAACCTATTTTCAAAACAAATGACACTAGCGTTCCCCGCGCGCTGAAGCGCCACCACGCAAAGCGTGGTGCTTCTGCTGAAGCAGAAGTGCGGGAGAACGCTCTGCACTCCGCCACAATGTTTTGGGGGCAAAGGAGGCGGAGTGCAGAAATGCGGAACGCGAGCGAAATTTTACTTTATCGGTGTCCGACATCGGTAAATAGCCGCGAATAGAGAAAACAGCAAAAAGATGCCTAAACCACCGATGTCGGACATCAACATTTCACATCAACATTTCAATATGAGAAAACCTAGATATTATTTTTGAACAAGCGAAGCCCTTTAGACTCCATGTACTCCATAAACGTTTTTCTGGCGGTCTCGCGATCTGCATTGGCAACATATAACTCTTTAAATTCCGCAGGGATGTTTGACATTTCCTGATACTCTGCTGGTTGTCCAAGATACAGTCCGAGAGAGGCACAAGTTACGTTCGCACTAAGGTGCTCAATTATCTTTTTCAATGTCGCACCGGTACGCACATCGTCTTCTACGACCAATACTCGCTTTCCCTGCAAGACAGCGAGGTCTTCTGACCCCGTAATCTCGCGGGTAACGCCGGGTGCGCTCTCTGGAATATTGAGAGCAACAGTCTGAACTCCTTGGTCTAGAAAATACGGTTCGTAGGCAAATCCTTCGGGCCCAACGATAAGAGCCACTTCAAAACCCGCCTTTACCGCCTCTCTAGCAGCATGGAGAGCTGCGAGTGGTCTCATGGGTAGATGTATGTTTTCTACGCCTCGTTTTTCGGCACACAACCGAACCCGCCTCTCATATCTTGCTCTCACCAGATCCTCTTCATAGTCGGGAGGCAGTGCTTCTGTCGTTCTCCATATATTAATAAAATTCTGCGCCATGCCTGGTATATCATGTAGAAGGTTATCTCGCAAGAGCCCAGCGTTCTGTTGGTACACCTTCTCCAACTTTCGCAGGATAAGCTCACGTAATTTTGCGACACCAGCAAGAAAGGGATTCAAGTTATCAAATGTGTCTAAATGTCGCTCCACGAATGAGACCAGTACCTCTGCAAACTCAGGATAACCATTTTTTAGTATTGTCGATTGATCTTCAAAGGCGTGTTCAATGAGACGGCGCCTCCCATACATGGTTTGTAATCGTTCATGAGCTTCAATATATGCGTCTCCCGCACGGTGCATCGGTGCAGTTTTTGGGGTATACACCCTTAATCTGGGCGGCAGTCCCTCAATGTGTGTACCAAAAGTGCTACCGGGATGTCTAAAGTTGTGCGCAAAATATACGGCGATACTCGCTGGCTTAAATTTAGAGACCATCTTGACTGCTTGTTGCATTGTGGCACCACTCACAGCGTCTTTATCGAAGAGTAGCACATCTTTTCCCGCAAAATCCTCGGGGACAATTGAACTAACCCATTTTCCTCGCGCTGTTTTCCTGTTGTGAGCGGCGATATCAAGGGTACGTGTCGGCATTCCCCAAAGGTCCGCGATGGCTCCCTGCTTGAGCCCGCCTCTAGCAATAGGCACAGCGACATCATACGCTTGCGCGAGATTGCGTATAGCAATTAAGTCTTCGCCACCATCGTTTATTACGCCGGTAGCTATTGGTGTTTCGTTCTGGTGCAAAAATTCCTCAACATAGACGCTCAGTGGGCTCATTAACCCTCTAAACGATGGGAGGAGAGAATAGCTTTCACCGTTAACCACTTTGTTCAGCAGTTTACGGAGCCCTTCATAATCCTCAAGCAGTACCAGTGTGTCAGCCAAATCCCATCCACCTTCACTTTTATGTCCGTATATTTTATGCCCGTATATATTCGGTAATTCATCTGCTAGTTTTCGTAAACCAGCGAAATCATGCAACAGGCGGAAAACTTCCTTTGCCATGTAGCCGTTGCGTTCTACATCCATACTGTAGTGACCATGCGCAGTTAGGCGAGCTCGTTGTCCCGGCGTAAGTTTGTCTGGTCCCTCTTCTGCAAGATCTCTAATACTACGAAATTCCACATCACTCAAAGGAGGGTTACGCCTCTCTATTTCACGTGGTGTGTCTAGCGACATGAGTTATATTGCGGGAATATCACCTTGGGACAGATCATTGGTGCGGCTGCCGGGAATCGGACCCGGGTCTACTCCATGGCAAGGAGTCGTCATACCACTAAACTACAGCCGCGTAGTGGAGATATGTTCGGAAAACAATTATAGCGCACTCGTTTCAAAATTTCCACTATTTTTGAATCAGCCGGTTACCTTTTAAAGGGCGTATCGTCCCCTGTGTCCTCTAACAGTTTCGCGTATGCCATGTTACGAGTGAGCTCTCCTTCGGCTGAGATGTTGTGTCCGGATGATGGGAGTATAACAAGACGTGAGTTGGTTAATCTTTTAGAGAGCTCCCACACCGCGTCCATGGGACATAATACATCATACCTGCCATGAGCCATGACGGTGGGTATGTGTTTGATTTTATCTGCGTCTCTCAATATCTGATTTTGGTCCAAAAAATAACTGTTGGCTTGGTAGTGAAGAAATATTTTTGTACTAGAGATATCGCCTTCATCCATATCGTCCGCATCAAGATAGCACACGCTTTCCATGGGTGAGAAAAGATTTGATTCCCAATTTGCTACTCCGGCGGCGATGTCCCTCTTGGTTTCCTCGTCGCCATTTTCCATTCTTCCAAGCAAAGTCGGTGCTGCGTTTTCAGGGGACGCGCCGTATATTCTTAGAAACTCCATCCGTCTCTCCCAAACATCAGGATAAAATTTATCCACGCCTCCCCCACCCACAAAAGACCACCTGTCGTCCACATCTCTCGCAAGCCAGATACTGCAGAGCAATAATCCCAACACTCTATCCGCGTGAGATTCAGCGTATATTAGCGCAAGCGTACTTCCCCAACTACCACCGGAAACATACCACTTCTCTATCTCCAGATGCTCTCGCAAGCACTCCATATCGCTTATCAGGTTTTGTGTAGTGTTACCCTTGACTTCGCCCTGTGGAGTACTTTTGCCACAGCCACGCTGGTCAAAAAGTATTACTTTGTGTTTACTCAGATCAAAGCATTTAAGATACTTACTTTTGCTCATTGAACCCGGTCCGCCATGGATAGTGATTATTGCCTTTCCTTCCATATTGCCGTAGACGGCATAATATACCTCATGCCCATCGCCTACCTTGAGATGTCCTTCTTGTTGTGATTTCATAATAGTTTTAGATTAAAAATGTGTCGGAGGGGAGACTTGAAACTTACAGTTTCAGTACGCCTTTTGGCTCTTTTGTTTCGTCCTCGCTTTGCCTGTCCCGACCGTAGCGTCGGGGCTCAAACTCACAAAACAGCTCAAAAGCCCTTCAAGTCTCCCCTCTACCTCACAAAATATAGTCGCAAAAGGCATGCTTTTGCTCCTTATTTTGTGTCGGAGGGGAGACTTGAACTCCCACGATCTTGCGATCACTAGCTCCTGAAGCTAGCGCGTCTACCAATTCCGCCACTCCGACATTTTTTTAAGAAGACGAACTCCTCCATATTTACGGTAGGTTATTATAACATCACTCCCCTCTCTGTCCACAACATGGCCATAGACACTCCAAGTTCTTTATATCTTCACTTACGACAGTCATTCGGGGAAATTAGAGCACCTTTTTATATCTTGTGGAACGACCTTGCCCCAACCTTTCTATAAGTCTATGCTCTACCAGCCGTGATAGCGCCTGCTTTATTGTTCCAAGTGAAATGTTGGTCTTGTTCAGTATTCCTAACACACTCAATTCATCACTAGAAACAAACTGGTCATAAATTTGTTTTTGAATCTCAGACAGAAGTTTCTCAGGATTATTTCCACGGATGAGCTCTAGTGCTTTTTTTGTTTGTTCAAGGACGCAGTCTAACAAAAACAAAAGCCAAGGCTCAATATCTTCATTATCAGTTTTATGATTTTTTTGGGTTTGTCGTAAGGAGATATAATATTCTGATTGGTGATTTTCAATAATCTCTTCCAACGATACATATGGAACAAACCCATATCCCTGTTGTAAAAGCATTAGATTTGTGAGCGCCCGCGAAAGACGTCCATTGCCATCTTCAAACGGATGAATGGCAAGAAATTCGAAAATAAAATTAGCTATAACAACGAGTGGGTGAACCCTTTTATTCCTCAGACTCTCGTTTGTCCAAAACAAAACATCGTCCATCTCTTTTTTGACAAGCCATGGTGGTGTCGGACTAAAGAGAATCTTTTTTATCTTTTCGTTCTCCACAATCGCCACAGTATTATCCTTTATCTTGTATCTTCCCCTATGTAAGCGATCTTTTGTAGAAAACTTAAGCATTAGGTCATGAAGATGTAAAATCCCACCCTCTGTTAGCTTAAGAGTACCGTGGTGGTCAAAAATTCGTCCAAGAACGTCCGCATAGCCGGCTACTTCTTCCTCGTCTCTTCCTTTTGGGGTTTTTTGATTTAATCCGCGCAAAAAACGGTCAACTTCACTATCGGTCATTTTTGACCCTTCAATGCGAGTAGAAGAACCGGCGCTGGTAATTATTACAGAGCGTTTTAATTGTCCCAGAATGCGTGGATTTAATGTTAGCGAGCCACTCCATAATCCTTTCAGCTCATCAATTTCAGCAATTTTTAGGAGAATCTCGTTTGAAAACCGTATTCTTTTGTCTAATCTATCTTCAATCATGTGTTTTCAGATGTAGCTGATTATAGCCAATAGTATCTGTAAAGTCAACCCACCAATTTCTCCCACATAAACGATGATCTCTCGTGGACACACCCGATTGGGACAAAACCGCCAAATGGGCAAGACAACTTGCCCATTTATCTTGGCTAATATAAGGGATACATTTCCCTTGACCTAACGCGTCTAGCTGCTCCACATGGTCTTTGTCGCACAGTTCATCCGTGTAGGTCGTCCCCTAACGGCAGGATCCGAACTACCCCCCCCATCGCTCAACCCTTGCTTTGGAGCCAAAATTCTTCGACCGATTTAGGTATCTTAAATTTATCACAAAACTTTACAAACAATGGCAACAAATCACTTTTCACCAATTCTAGTTCGCGATATATCCCCATTGCAACGGCGAGCCCGTGAGGAATTTCAAAATGGGTATCTTCTTCAATGTGGAACATCTAACAGTTCTGCAACATACGCGGCGACATTAAGTGTTAATCCACCGCCAATTCCAACAATCTCTTTTGCCTCACGTTCTTTGATTCGATTTTGCTCAATAAAGTTTTGGAGCCAGCCCCACTCCTTAAAAGTTTCTTCTCTCGCTTCTTCAAAAAATACATTTTCTTTCGGGATAAAATCTTTGAGAAAAGTATTTGATAAACCTTTGTCGCAAAAAATCAGCTGTGAATTGTTAAATGTATTTTTGGAAAGAGAAGAAACAGAGAGAGAATACGATTTTATATCATCATTTCGTGAGTGAAACGAAGGAACATCAAAGCGCAATTCGGATGAGGTAATCTTGTCGTAGGTGATAGCCCTAAACCTCTTGTCGACATCCTGAGATTTATTAAGAATTTTCGAATAAGGACCGTACATATCAACCCTATGAAAGTTAGTCTTGGTGCTCCCGGAGGGACTCGAACCCCCAACGACGGTTCCGAAGACCGTTGTGATATCCATTTCACCACGGGAGCAAGATGTTGTGTACATAGTAAGTTAACATATTTTAAGGTAAAATGTAAGCACAAAAAGTAGACAATGAAAACAAATTTCAACGTTCCCCCGCAGATAAAGATGGTCACCGAGACATTAGAGGGTGCCGGTTTTGAGGCGTACCTTGTGGGTGGCTGTGTGCGCGATCTGGTGCTTGGGCTTCAACCCAAAGATTGGGACGCAACCACGAACGCCACGCCAGAGCAGATACAAGTTCTTTTCCCCCACACGTTCTACGAAAATGATTACGGCACCGTGGGCGTGGTAAACGATGATGTTGCACGTGAAATAGAGCTATTGAGCGTTTCACAAGAAACGCATGAAAATACACCCCAAAGCGTTGCATGTGCAACGGAATTGGGTGATGTAGGCACCGAGCGGGTTAAGGAAGACCCCCTCCCCTATTTTAGTGGAGGGGTGGGGTGGGGTCATACAGTCGCAAAACCGCAGGCTAACCCTCCCCTCACTAGAGGGATGGAAAGTTCCGCAAATCAGGATATCGACAAAATAGAGTCTCTAAAAAGACTTTTGGTTGTTGAAGTAACGCCATATAGAACAGAATCCGCGTATTCCGACAAAAGAAGACCGGATAGCGTTGTTTTTAGCCAAAAACTGAAGGACGACCTAAAAAGGCGAGATTTTACCATAAACGCGCTGGCCTACTCCGTTGCACGTGAAACCTTGATAGACGAGTATGGGGGACTCATATATTTGGAAAAAAGGCTAATCAGAGCAGTGGGCAATCCAGATGAGCGTTTCGGCGAAGATGCACTGAGGATGCTTCGGGCAGTAAGACTTGCTTCGGAGCTTGATTTCGGACTAGATACAGAGACAGAAGCATCAATCGCGAGTAATTCCTCTCATCTTAAACATATTTCCGGAGAAAGGATAAGAGATGAGCTTGTAAAGATCGTGATGTCGGATATGCCCATGAAGGGACTTATCATGGCGCAAAAGCTTGGTCTGAATCAGTTTATAATCCCCGAACTTGAGGAGGGGATTGGGTGCGAGCAAATGGCGACCCACGCATATGACGTTTGGGAGCACAACCTGCGCTCTCTGGAACACGCTGTCAAGAAGAATTGGCCACTCCACATACGACTCGCGGCACTGCTTCATGACGTTGGCAAACCCAAGACAAGACGGATGGGGGAGCGGAAATGGACTTTTTACGGACATGACGTCGTGGGCGCACGCATGACCAAGAAGATAATGGAACGATTGCGCTTTGACAAGAATCTATCGGACACAGTCGTGAAGCTTGTCCGATACCACCTTTTCTTCTCGGACACAGATAGCATTACACTTTCCGCGGTGCGTAGAATGGTGGCAAATGTGGGACGAGACCTTATATGGGATCTTATGAAACTTCGTGTCTGCGACAGGATCGGTACAGGCAGACCAAAAGAACAGCCATTTAGGCTAAGAAAGTACCAAGCCATGATTGAAGAGGTACTTCGAGACCCTATATCGCCAAAAATGCTTAAAATAGACGGAAAAAGGGTAATGGACGTTGCACGTGAAACTCCAAGCAGACGAATCGGATGGATATTGCACGCTTTGTTACAGGAGGTATTGGATGACCCAGGACGAAATACTGCGGAGTATCTAGAAAAAAGGGCTATAGAACTGGCAAAATTACCAGAAGAGGAACTGGAAACGTTTGGAGAACAAGGTAAAGAAAAAAAAGAAGAGGTTGAGGAGGCTCAAATAGGGGACATAAACAAGAAATACCACGTCCGCTAGTTTCATCACCGTCTCTACACAAGACTCCCTTTCGCGAAAGGGAGTCTTGTGTAGAGCAACGTTGCACGTGAAACCCCCACTAACCATCTATTTACACAAGCCTCTCTTGTGTACACAAGAGAGGCTTGTGTAGAAAGGGTGCGCCACTAATCCTCTCCGTTGCACGTGAAACTCCTTACACACATTCAAAGTGGGAATGTGTGTAGACAAGATTGCGGGACAGAGCTCTTGTAGGGCTGGATGCAGTTGTGGACGAGGTTCTAGGTTAACTTGTAGCTTGAAGCTTCTTGCGACGAAAGATGTTGATCACAGCGTTCGTTTTAAAGCTACAAGCTAGTTCCTGCAAGCCCTCCAACAGGTGCAAATGCGCCAGCTGTGCAAGAAGACAGAGTTCCTCCAAAAGTGGATGCAGGTGTATCGGTTGGAAGAGATTTGGCGACCAAAATGTAGATAGACCTACATTGCGGAAGACAAATCTCTGAAACCGATGCAGATGCGCCACTTTTGGAAGAAGTCTAAATAAATAAGGGCTCGAGAGTGGACAGCCATCCGTTAATTACCATACGGGATAGATGCCTACTCTCGAGCCCTTTGCTCGGCCACCTTTATTGGTGGCAATTGTCCGTGAGAGAACGTGCAGTACAGAGAAGATGGTTCGTCGCGGCTTGTTTGCCAAGCGGCTGTTTTTGGCCCTCATTTGAGAGCGACAAGCCGACCGCCTCCAGTCTTCTTTATAGGACAAATAAAATGTCCTTTAGTTTTTTTAAACCGCACCTTATTTCAGGACGCAGAAAGATCTGCCTGTCCTATATATTAAAGGACATTCAAAGTTAGTCAAATGTCCTTTGTGGATAACTTTGGTTTGTCCTATAGAATTTGTCCTTTAAGAACGCCCGTGGAATTTCTTGTGTACGTCGCGCAGGGCTTTGTCCGTGACGTGGGTGTATATTTGTGTCGTGGAGATGTTCGCATGACCGAGCATCGCTTGTACGGAACGAATGTCGGCGCCATTTCCAAGGAGGTCGGTTGCGAAGCTGTGCCTCAATGTATGTGGCGTAACCTTCTTGCCGATGCCTGCCTTAATTGCATATTGTTTTATAATTCTCTCCAGAGATCTGGGTGTTAGACGCAAAGAATTTTTTTTCTGCTTAGCTCTGCCTCTTCCGAGTTGTGCGAAGAGCGCTTCGTCCATATCTTTTCTTTTTGCAAGATACTTTTTTACGGCATCTCTGGCGCTGTCGGAGAGAAATACAACTCGCACCTTCTCACCTTTTCCACGTACCGCAAACTCATCTTTGGTAATATCAATAGAATCAATATTCAAATTGCAAAGTTCGGATACTCGTAGTCCGGTGGAGAAAAGGAGCTCCAATATCGCCTTGTCCCGCAGAGTTTTCTCGTCGCTACCTTCCGGTGCAGAGAGGATGCGATCCAGCTCGGCACTTGTGATGAGGTCTAGTTCGCGTTCACCCACCTTGGCGAGCTCTATGCGTTCGGGTGAGAGGGAAGTGATCTTTTCTCTTACCAGGTACTTCAAGAATTGGCGAATGGCGATAAGGTAGTAGTTTTGGGTGCGCTTCTTCATTGTATCTTTGGCTCCCGGACCATCTTTAATGCCTGACTGTCTATTTAACCAGACGCGGAAAGCGCGCACCACAGCATCCGTGATTTCGCTTGGATTTTTTATAGAAGTCTGATTAACAAAACGCGAAAGATAGTGCTCATAATTTGTGAGCGTCTTTAGCGAGCGTCCGCGCTCAATCTCCAGATACTCCAAAAAAGCGCGCACCTCTTTTTGTATTTCTGTTTGATTATTATCGGACATTGTCATTTGTGTCGGTGGATCGTAAGATGACCACCCCACCCTAACCCTCCCCTAGCTAGGGGAGGGAAGTACGTGCTCTGTAATTCAAATCATGAGGCTCCGTCCAATTGTATACGGAAATGTGTCGCAAAACAATTTGAATTTGTGATATGATTTGGGGAATGCAACTTTCAAGCGAACATAGGGATAAGGTGGGGAATATATGCGAGAGGATAAAAGAGCTTCGCGCGGAGAAGATTTTAGCGCGCGTGTACAAAGGAAGTACCAATAGTACTCGCACTTTGCGTTTCAAAAAGAGGGAAGTGGTGGATATTTCCGATTTGGACAATGTGCTGTCTGTTTGTCGAGAAAAGATGGTGGCTATTGTTGAGCCAAATGTAGCTTTTGACAAGCTTGTGCGAGAGGTAGGGAAGTACGGATTGGTACCAGCGGTTGTCCCCGAGTTTCCCGGTATCACCATAGGGGGGGGTATTGCGGGAGGGGCGGGGGAGAGCAGCTCCTTTAGAGATGGTTTGGTACATACGATGAGCGAAGAGTACGAGGTTGTTTTAGGCGATGGTAGTATTGTGTATGCTTCGGCGAAAGAGAATACAGACCTCTTTTTGGCGATGGCTGGCACTTACGGTTCGCTGGGAATTATTACCGCCATCAAGCTAAAACTCATACCAAAGACCAAATACGTCAGGCTCTCGTACTTTCCCGTAACAAGTTTCAAAGAGGCAACCGAGCGCACTGTCTCACTTAGTAAAGAGTGTTCTGATTTTGTTGACGGCATAATGTTTGCTCCAGACAAGGGGATATTGATGGCAGGATCAAGGACGGACAATAAAGAAGGTCTTCCAGTGCACCGCTTTTCGCGCGCATGGGACGAATGGTTTTACTTGCACGCGAAAAAGAGGATGGAATATCCACAAAATGATATTGTTCCACTAGAAGACTATCTGTTTAGATATGATCGGGGCACATTTTGGATGGGGGCATACGGATTTAGCCGTTTTCTGGTTCCATTCAATCGGCTTACGCGGTTTTTCCACAACCATCTTTGCAAAGCGAGGGTGATGTACAAAGCTATTCAGGAGACCGATACATCCCAACAATATTTTGTTCAGGATTTGAGCGTTCCGGCACGGAACTTTGTAGAGCTACTTTCCTATACCAATGAAAAGCTCGGTATCTATCCATTGTGGATATGCCCACTTATGACGGATAAGTGCTCTGCCTTTTCACCCACGCATTTGGGAGACGAAATGGTACTAAATCTTGGTATCTGGGGACCGTACACAGGCACGCATGATGACTTTGTAAAGATAAATATAGATTTTGAAAACAAGACAAGGTTGTTTGGGGGTAGAAAAATTCTCTACGCGCATGTATACGAAGACGAGGAAAACTTCTGGCAAAGTTATGACAAAAAACTTTACAACAGTTTGAGAGATAAATACGAAGCGCAAGGACCTTTTCCATCTCTCTTTGATAAGGTGGTGGTGCGGGAGCAGTACACACCCCACGTGAAGCGTGGGTTTGTACAGGCATTCCGCCCGTTTTGGAAACAGCGCCTCTCCTAAACAACATTTACAAACTATGGATTACAAAATTTGCAGCTCTCTCCTATCCTTTTATGAGAGGGTAAGGATGGGGTAAGGTAGGTATTTATTTACACGACCCCCGCCTAGCCTCCCCCTGGTTAAGGGGAGGGAGAGTTTTGTGAAGGTTTTGTAATTCAAAGTGTATAGGTGGACAACTCTATTTACATAAAGGACAAAGAGGCGTAGCGTGGATATAGTACAGAAACGCGGTCGTAAAGGGACTGTCGCAAAATTGAAATACGGAGGTGATTCATATGTGTATTTTTCTTGACCGTGAAAAAAGGGGAAGGAGACAAGAAATAGAGGAGAGGAGCGCTCGTCTTTTTAGAGATGAGGAGGGTTTTCTAACCTCACCAGATTCTGGCACGAGAGTCATGGTCGTGTCTGGAAATGGAAAAGATGACCAGTTTGTGCATTTTCCAAACTTGCGCCATCTGGTTGCCATTGAGAGAGGTAACGGATTTTCAAAAGAGGAGTAAATATGTACACCCCCACAAAGATACCCGATCGTAAAGATATTCTTGCGACCGGGTTTAGTTATCTAACTTTGAATTACGAAACCCGTAAAATGGTCGTCATTGCGAGCGAAGCGAAGCCCGCCCGAACGACCAGCATTCTGGTCGGGCAGGCAATCCAGAGGCACACCATGGTTCATGGATTGCTTCGCAACGCTTGCCATGACGTGTTTCATAATTTGCAGTATACGGATAAGCGGTTTCGTATTGACAACGTCTTACGTTTTGCTAAAATGTCTTACATTAGTAAAATGTAAAAAAGGAGTACGTTATGTCCACCACAACTACAACCATATCAAGTAAATATCAAATCGTGCTTCCGCGTGATACCCGAGATAGCACCAACTTTCGCATTGGTAAAAAAGTGAGCTTGACTCGCATAGATGAAAACCATGTCGTGTTGTCAACACAAGACGAAGCTCCGATGGCTCGTCTTCGTCGTTTGCGTGGAATGGGGAAAGGGCTGTCGGGTAGCAAAAAAGAAATAGACGGTTATCTAAATGGTGAAAGAAATTCATGGGACAAGTAATCGCTCTGGATACAGCAGTTCTGATTTACTACTTTGAAGATATAAGCGAGTTTGCGGACATTGTGGAGACAGTAATGTTGCCTATCGTATCCGGACAAGCAATGGGGATATTCGCAAGCATCGGAATCATAGAGTTATTGGTAAAGCCAAAGCGGAAAGGTCTTACTGAGCTGGAAACTCTTTATCGTAGCGAACTTGCGACATTGCCAAACTTCTATGTGGTAAATCTTGGTGAGACCATTATAGATAAGGCTGCCGAATTGCGCGCAACCTACGGACTGCGCACTCCGGATGCCATTCACTTGGCGACCGCAATCGTCTCCGGCGCATCTCTATTTATAACAAACGACCGTCGTCTCAAGAAAGTGAGAGGCATCAAGGTGATGCTCCTAAGTGAGATGAAAAGGGGGCGCAAAAGCAAATAGACCGCATCGAGCCCTCCTTGAAATGTATATTACTGTGAATTACGAAACACTTCATTGCGAGTGTAGCGAAGCCCGCCCGTACCGAACGGTACGTTCGGGCGGGCAATCCATGAATCACGGCGTTATTGCTAGATTGCCCGTACCGAACGTACCGTTCGGTACGGGCGGGCTTCGCTACACTCGCAATGACGGTGATTTCAAGAGTGATGTAATTCAGAGCAAATTATTTACCGATTTCCTTTTGCTCGATTATGGGTTTTGCACAACATCTCACAATTTTTTGCATCAGTCGCACCACCTTTACTCCATGCTGCTACATGGTCGGCGTCCATGTCTGCGATACTCCAAATCTTGTCTTTGTTTGCAGCGTGACCTATTGCACAGTGCGAGCAGTTTGAAACTCCGTCTCTCTTTGCGTTAGCAGTTTGAGCTTCGTAAACTGAACGTTTAGTTGAGTCCTCGAATACCCTTATTTCAAGTAGCTTTGTTTCAACTTCTCCACCTAAAACATATTCAAAAATCCCTCGACGATTTTTAACGAAACCATCGGCGTAGAGTCTCCGAACTAAAGCAGACACAATGGCGGGGTTATATTTTTTCTTGTGGTAAGTCTGGTAAAGCCTGTCCCACTCCAAGCCTTTCATCTCACTTTCAACTTCAATAAATATACTTGAGACCCAATCAATAACAGTGTCGAAATGCTTTTTTAGCTCGGTAATATTTTTGTCATTGCGGTGCATGCTCATATAGTTGTCGATTGCACCACCCGAAACCCAATCTAAAGCTCGTTCCAAATATGCTTGACGTTTGATGTCACCTGCGATGTACGTGCTCCATTTCTGGACATTAGCATTCTGACTATTACTAAACTCTTCGCGAGCACAAGTGACGAAATGACCAGAATATACTGCGTTAAGAATCTCTTGTTCGGTTAATGGTACTCCGGCGATGTTGATAGTCCTAAACCAATCCTTGATCTCAGGCTCATCACCTTTACACACATACACCAGCAATTTAGTGTTCATTATTTGCTCGCGCTGACTGGTCGCCATACCGTCGTAGTATTGTTCATGACCATTCTTGTCTTTGACAGCAAATTTACCCGTTACAAATCTACCAATACTCGTGATGCGTTGCTGTCCGTCGAGAACTTCAAATTTATCAGTGCCAACTTGGTTGAAGTAAATTAAGCCAATGGGATAACCTTTCAAAATTGAGTCAATTACAGCAACATCACGTTTGCCGTCAGCGTAAATGTAATTACGCTGATATTCTGGTTGGATGGTAAGCTTGCCGGACAATCCAAACAAACCCTTGCCCTCAAGTTCGTTGTAGACGAAACCGTCGCAAACTTCTTTTATGGTGATATCATTTTTTAAGGTTGTATTCATGTTGCTTAATTTTGATATCTAATTCTAGTTACCCTTCAATTTTTTCTGCCCCGGTAGCTGTCTGAAATTTCTACCACTCACCACCTTCTTGCCGGTTTTTTGTTCCAATTCCAGACGCGCGTTTTTAGCAACCCGCCCACCTTTTCTCGCCGGAATTTTGTTTTCCTCCAATCCTTTTGTATTCATCGTTTCGGCAATTTGCCTAGTGGAAAGTTCCGCCAAAGCCGTAAAGACCAGCTCTGCGTCTGTCATATGGTCGCGCAAGTTCTCTCTCTTTAAGCTCTTCAAACCCTTGTGCTCTCCCACCGTCAGATCACTCCACTCTTGATGGATGATATTGGTTAAAATCGCGTACTCTTCTTTTTCCCTCACTTCGTTATCTTTCCAATAGTCCGTTAATTTGTTGCGAATTTCCTGCCCCATCATTCTTTGCTGAATCCACTTCGGATCTCTCCCCATCTTTTGCCAATATTCACGACTACGATTGAGCGCCTTTTCTGGATCGCTCATTTCCTGCACCCGCTCATAGCCAACTTTTGCCAGCCATAATTTTATCGGTTCGGCCTTTTTAGACGGAATTGACTGAATAATACGGAAAAGGTGTTCCGGATTTCCCGCTAAAGTTTTTCTACTTTTTCCGCTCTCAGTCTCCATTTCTATCTGGGGACAATTTGTCCCTATGTAACCTGCGAGTGCTGTGTCTCTTTTTCGCAATTTTTTCAAATAATCGGTTGGATTGACGCTTTCGGTTAATATCTGCACGATATCAACCACCGAAAAAAACCATGTTTCGGTCTTCTCATCCCAAATCCTCCTAACATTTCTTCCCTCAAAAATAGCGATTTTCTTTGATGCTGGTTTTTTCATACTACTTTTTTACTTTCTTGTGCTTGATAAAAATTCGCTTGTACATCCTTTCCCCACGAATTAGTGGTTGGGAAACTTTACTTACCGCATCCCATAAGCCATTTGAGAAACCTCTGCCTTCACTTTCTGTTGCACCTAATATCTCAAATTGTCCAGGATTGTACTTATTTAAAAAACTGATAGGAACACCCATGGCGCCATCATGATCACTGGGTATACCTTCAGCAAACGAAATCTCGATTGCATTATAATTATCGTAACGATCATAAGATTCCTTTCCTTGCATTCTTTTATTGAATTTTAAGTTATCTTGCATTGTCATAAACTGAACTGGAGCATGTCTCCTTCCGTGATCAAGATTAGTAAACCAACACACTCCTGGTACTCGATTTACCTTAATCCCGTTTTGCTTTTTTTCGAATTTGTAAGTGTTTGCATATTCAAAATTGTCAGGCACTTGAAAATACATACCAGTATTAAAATTAGTTGCCCCAACCCAAAGCTTATTCTCCTTAATCTTTGGGAAAACTTCTTTGTAGGTAATTGCATTCATATTCCCAATAATTGCAAACTTTTTCTCATAATCAAAAAGTTGCTTGATATATTCACGAAATAAACTAAATGGGGGATTGGTGACTACAATATCAGATTGTTTGAGTAACTCAACACATTCATCACTCTTAAAATCACCGTCGCCTTCTAGCGGTGTCCATTCGTTGTTTTTGTTGGCTTTCAGTTGTAAAGCAATATCTTCTAGCGTAAAAGAGCCATCGCCGTCCACATCACCAACTTCATTGATAATGAATTTGTTAGCAGTGATTTTTGGTCGTCCTTTAGCTGGTTCAAGGGTAACGTCGTCACCAAACAGCCCTAGTTGAGTATTAGCGACAGGTGATGGCTTATAGCTAGTTGCGATAAGTCTTTTCAGTCCTAGTCGCTTAAAATTTAGGACGAAGTATCTAAAGAAATTGCTTTCGAATGGGTCATCGCAGTTGCTGTAAACCACTTTACCCTTAAAAGTATTTGGGTCATACTCAAGATAAGACTCGATTTCTTTTTGGATATCCGAAAATTGAGTATAAAACTCATCATTTTTTGCCTTTTTTGCGTTTGTTAGATTTTTGTTTGCCATTTTATTTCAAAAACTCGTCGCTCTTGTTGTTTTTGCCAAGTTTGGACGATTTGGTTTTCATACTCACAGGTGTATTATACCTTGAATTACGAAACTCGCACTTTTTCCCACCCCACCCCTCCCCTAAGAGGGGAGGGGGAGTTTCGTAATTCAAGGTAATTAGGTATTTGATGTGAAAAACCTTATGAAAGATTTAGAAGTAGTGGGCGGTAGAGATCTTTTGCGGGGTCTATGTAGAGTTCTGTGCGGGGTGGGTCATTTTGGGTAAAGACGACAGGCGCTTTTTCCACGAGAGCTAGTGGTTGAGATTCGCCACCCTCACCCATCGTAAGGACGGCGGCTCCCGAGAGAGAGTCGGCAATATTTGTTTTGGAAAAACGAAGCGCGCGCCCCGAGAGATCTCGCTTTCCGATATAACTGCGTACACCCTTGAAACCGGCATATCCTAGGGCGACACCAGTTACGCCGACGCGCATGGGCATAAGGCGACTGTCCGTGATTAAGACGCCGAGATGCTTGACTTTGTAATAGCGAGACAGAGCCTTGCGAAGATTGCGCGCCACCTTGAAGCTGTCACGCGGAAGAAGGATCCATTTACCGAAAGCATTTGACTTGTCAATGCCCGCTGATGCCATGACAGTACCGTCCTTTATGGTGAGCCAAACCAAGGGCGTCTTTTGGGCATACTCGCTCTCACTTTTTACCAGCTTTTCAAAATCGCTATCACTACCAGCTCTTTCCGTGCGATTCTCTGACAGTGCCACGATTTTGGAAGTTATCACAATAATTGTGCGTTCCCGTACTGTCTTTATATTTTTTGTTACAAAAGAAACGAGGTCGTCGCCCTCTTCAAAAATTTTTGTTTTTACTGCGGTAACTATCATAGTTTCGTTCAGATAATAGCGTATAAAAGATTGCCGAAAGGTAAATTTCCGAACGGCAATCATGTGTCCCACAATCTTCTGGCTCCAAGAAAGCCTTTTCTGGTAAAGGAAGAAAAATAATCCTCCCTTATGCCGGAAAAAATTTCTCTCCCGCGGCGCAGTCTTCTGGTGGCGTGCATGACAGTGCCTTTCTCGGTAAAGACACCACAATGACCCCAGTCGTCTTCACCCTTCCACGGAGGACATTGTCCTGTAAATACAAAGTCGCCTTCTTGCAGTGTTTTGACGGATACGGCAAGCGGAAGCGACAAAATACGTTCCGGAAGGTAGATACCGTACGCCTCGCGAACTGCCCATTGCCAAACAGTAAAGCAGTTTACTATCTGTGGAGCTACGTGAAGAGTTGCTTCACGTTCATACTTTGCAGTGTGAGCAAGCTCTCGCACCAAAGCAATCGCTTTTTTCATCAGCCACCTCCTTTGTCAAAGCAATCTCTAAAAGAACTGATCTTAGATATTACTGATTGAAACCCACTCCAGAGCAAACAACACGTAAATGTCGCTTGTTCTGAAGTGGGTTTCAATCAACCTACATTCCGTTTATGAAAACGAAGACCAAATGGATTTGTGCTTGGAGATCAACATAATGTGGAGATTATACACCAAATTCGGAAAAAGGAAAAAAGGTGAAAGGGTAAAGGGTGGACGATGTGAGGCTTAAAGACAACCCCACCCTTCCCCCTCCCCTTACAAAGGGGAGGGGGAAGGGTGAATGGGCAAAGGAGAAAGGTTGGGGCGGATGGGGATTCAGAGTGTTGCAAAGCGGTCTTTGTTGTGCTACCATGTGGGAATGCTTCCAGTGAAGAAAAAAGAGGCTGTTATCAAGAAAGCCCAAAAGCACGAGAAGGACACCGGTTCTGCCGATGTGCAGGTTGCAATACTTACGGAGCGTATCAACGCTCTTTCTTCGCATCTGAAGAAAAACAAGAAAGATAACCACTCCCGTAGGGGACTTTTGCAGATGGTTGCAGACAGAAGGAAGCATCTCGCGTATCTAGAAAAGACAAACAAGAAATCTTTTGCAAAAGTTTCAGCTTCAATGAAGCTCAAGTAGGGCGTAGCGCACTATTTGTCAACGATCGGACATTTAGCAAAATTTTTTAGAAGTAGCAGTTTCTTTTTTGGCGCGCGCGACAAACTTGGGCGCGTTTTTTTAATAAGTAGCACTAATTTTTATGATAGTAAAACATCCGGGGCAAAGAGTGGGAGTTTTTATAGACACACAGAATCTTTATCATTCCGCCAAAAACCTATATGGCACTCGGGTAAACTTTGGTGCAATAATGAAAGAAGCAGTGGCGGGGCGTTCTCTTATACGCGCCCTCGCTTATGTAATACGCACAGAGACGGGCGAAGAGACTGGTTTTTTTGACGCACTAGGCAAGCTCGGCATTGAAACAAAGATCAAGGATCTTCAGGTGTTTGGCGATGGAGCAAAAAAAGCTGATTGGGATGTGGGACTAGCCGTGGACGCCATTAAACTCGCGCCCAAACTAGATGCGATTGTAATCGCCTCCGGTGACGGTGACTATGTGCCGCTTGTTAAATACCTTCAGGAAAACATGGGCGTGCAAGTGGAAGTTGTATCTTTCGGGCGATCTTCCTCGCAAAAACTCAAAGAAGCGGCGGACAGTTTCCTAGATATGTGTGACAATCCGAAGGCTTATGTGATGGGCACAAGGCGAGCTCCAAGTCGGAGACCGATGAAGGTTACGGGTGCGGACACAACAAGCAACTAATTTAGAACACACGATATGCAAGCAAAAACATATAAGCTAGAGATTGGGGGGAAGGATCTCATCGCCACCTTTAGCAATATCGCGGACCAAGCGGACGGATCAGTTTTGGTGAAATATGGTGAGTCTTCCGTACTCGCGACCGCTGTGATGGATAAGAAAAGTGGTTCAAGTCCTTTCTTCCCGTTGAGGGTAGACTATGAAGAGAAGTTCTACGCCGCTGGGCGCATTTTGGGGAGTCAGTTTATAAGGCGCGAGGGTCGTCCCACTGAAGAAGCAATTCTCACCTCGCGTGTTATTGACCGCACCATCCGCCCACTTTTCAATCAGAAAATAAGAAACGAGATACAGATAATAGTAACAGCCCTTTCTATAGATGAGGACAATGATCCCGACATGCTCGCGGTCATCGCTACTTCGCTCGCGCTTTCCACGTCTGACATACCGTTTGCGGGTCCAGTTTCGGCGGTGCGTATCGGCAAAAATTCGCTTTCACCTGACCTTTTGGTAAACCCTACCTATGCGGAACGTGAGGGAGCGACCATAGACAGCATGATTTGCGGAAAGGATGGAAATATAAACATGATAGAAGCTGGCGCGATGGAAGTATCCGAGGATGAGTACGTGCGAGTGCTGGAGAGGGCAAACGAGGAGCTCAAGAAATTGGAGGAATGGCAAAAGGGTATCGTGGCAGAGCTTGGAGAAACAAAGAGAGAGCCCGAAATGTGGCACGGACCGGAAGGTATGGAGTCTTTATTCAAGGAGAATATTTTTTCTAAAATTCCTCCCGCCGTTATTTCAGGGCATGCTGGTAAGAAAGACATTGAGACACTAAAAGATGAGTGGATGGACATCTTTCGGGAGAAGTTTCCGGATGAGGGTTTGGATCCCGCGGATGAACTCTTTGAAGATGCGGTAAACAAAGAACTGCACAGAGCGGCGGTTGTGGACGGCAAGCGCGCCGATCTGCGACCGTTCAATCAGGTACGCGAATTGTACGCGCAGGCAGGTGGCTTTTCAGAAGTGCATCATGGGGCGGGACTTTTCTATAGAGGTGGTACGCACGTGCTTTCGGTGCTCACTTTGGGGGGTCCAAAAGACTCACAACTGCTAGATGGTATGGAAGAAGAGGGGAGAAAGTACTTTATGCATCACTACAACTTTCCACCCTTTTCAAGCGGTGAGACAGGTAGAGTAGGTGGTATGAACAGACGCGCCATCGGGCACGGCGCCCTCGCCGAAAAAGCATTGTCTTATATCTTGCCCACACGCGATGAGTTCCCTTATACGATGCGTATTGTTTCGGAGTCGCTTGCTTCAAACGGATCCACTTCCATGGCGTCAGTTTGCGCATCCACACTTGCCCTGATGGACGGCGGTGTGCCGATCTTGCGGCCGGTCGCAGGTATTGCCATGGGGCTTATGCTCGCCGAAGACGGGAGTGGAAAATATAAGGTACTCACGGACATTCAAGGTCCGGAGGATCATCATGGTGATATGGACTTCAAGGTGGCGGGGACGAAAGAGGGTATTACCGCCATACAGATGGATGTAAAGGTGGAAGGAATTCCACTCTCCATACTCAAGGAGGCATTAACAGACGCCAAGAACGCGCGCATACATATATTGGATACTATTTTGACATCTATAAATGCTCCACGTGAAGCATTGCGACCTTCGGCGCCCAAAATAATCACGCTCAAGATAAAAGAAGATAAGATTGGTGCCGTTATCGGAACGGGCGGCAAAGTCATACAAGGGATAACCAAGAGTACCGGAGCGGATATTGACATACAAGATGACGGCACTGTAACTATTATCGGTAGAGGCGAAAGCGCGAAGAAGGCGGCTGAGATCGTGGAGAAAATAACCCATGAATACAAAGCGGGCGAACGCGCGGAGGGACCGGTGGTGCGTATTTTAGACTTCGGCGCATTTGTGGAGCTAAGTCCGGGAGTGGATGGCATGGTACATATATCCGAGCTCGCGCCATTCCGCGTAAACAATGTATCAGACGTGCTCAAGATCGGAGATGTCGTGCCTGTCGTCGTAAAAGAAGTGGATGAGAAGGGAAGAATAAACCTATCCATAAAACAAGCCGACCCTGAGTACGCCGAGAAGAAGGGCGTGAAAGCCGGCGCGCCACAACTCGTCCGTCCATCATACGGCGGTGGCGCGCCCCGCAGAGATTTCAAAAAGCCATTTAGCCCGCGCCCGCACATCGCAACCGCTACGACAAACACAACCACGCAAACCACTACTCCAGCCACAACCCCTACACAAGAGAAAGATCTCCCGCCCGCAAAGCAAGGAATGTTCGGCAAAATATTCGGCAAGAAATAGAAAAAAGGGGGTCGGTTCACAGACCCCTTTTTCATTTGTGCACGACCATTGCGAGATTGAAAGCTTTGTTGTAAGATATCGTCATATTATAATATCATATAATAAGAATTACATGAGCACATTATCTGTTCCACTAACTCCACAGCTTGAGGAGTTCATAAATAGCATGGTTAGGCAGGGGAAGGCTGAAAATAAGGCTCAAGTAGTCCGCCAAGCCCTCCGCCAGTTTGAAGAAGAGGAAGCAGTCAATGCTTTACTACAAGCACGGAAAGATGTCCGCGAAGGTAAGGTGTTTTACGGAGATCTTGACGAACTCGCCAAGAAAATAAAGTAATATGAAGCTACTCACGGTCGGCTATACGTCGTCATTTTTGCGAGCATACAAAAAACTGGAGCCTGCACTCAAAGAAGAAGTGAAGAATAAAATTGATGAATTCAAAGATCGTAAGAATCACCAAAAGCTAGATGTGCACAAGTTGCACGGAAGATTTAGAGATTGCTATTCATTTTCAGTAGACTATAAAAACAGAGTTGTCTTTGAATACAGGGACAAGAACGATGTGGCGATTCTCGGAGTCGGCAACCATAACTTGTACCACTAGACCACCTCGGTGTTGTAGCACTTCTCACAGTATACCATTTTTGGCCGTTCGGGGCTCTATGATGTTTGAAGTACTGTATCACACCCGCCCGACTCCAGCCCGACGATGTCATCCGCCAAGACGGTTGTCCATTCGAACGGGTTCTGGAGGGGAGCGCCATCGGTAGTTCGGGCGGGCTTTGCATACTCCCGATCGTAAAGCTCAAGATTGCTGCGCTGAGTGAGTCTTTCATAATGTCTGCAGGTGGGGCATTGCATAAGGAATGCGTGTAATCTGATAGTTGTGCCCCCCCCACTGTCAACATAGGGGGAGAGGCAAGGTGTGCGTTTAATTGATACAATGGATGACATGGAAGATGAAGAAATCATAGTGGCGACAGATGAAGATGTAGAGGCGGCAAATGAGGCACACACGAAAGAAGTGGCGTCTGTTCCAGCACCTGTAACTACTCCCGCACCCACGACTGTACCTGTGCCGACCCCGATGAAGGTAGCACCACCGGACGTGCCACCTTTACCCATGACTACTCCCGCGCCAACACCGCTACCATCATCACTACCACCATTACCGCCGAAGACAACAGCCGCGCCTTCGGGAACTTCTACCGTCGTCGCGCAAAAGACCCTCCCCGGAGACGAGCGGGTACAAAAGGCTTTGCGGGCGGTATCTGTCCCGCCAACCGCGAGTCCATTTGCTGGCTTGAAAGAAGTCATGACGCGAGCGGTCTCGCGAAAGGCGAGCAATGATGAACAAATTAAAAGAGGGGATCGGAAGGATGAGATGGGATCTATTTCAGCATCTGTGCCGAGCGCGACACAGATTGCCGATATTCCGAAAGATAAGTATCGTGCCGACACTAGTATCACATCAGAACCGAGACAAAATGTTGTCGGGTCTGCTTCCAAAAAAGTGATTGTCAATCCGAGCGTGCTACGCACCATGGAAGCGGACAGCGCCGAGTTTATACGAGCCAATAAAGTATCGGTGACCGGGGTCGCCCTAAAAGAGGCGGCGCGCCAGAGAAGTGCGGAGAAGATCGTTGCCAAAAGTAGCAAAAAAAATGTCATCCTTGCAGTTCTCTCCACCTTGTTTGTTATAGGAGGAGGAGCTTTGATGCTTTACATCCTCTTACCCGAAAAGGCACCAGTTGTAGTACAAGAAGAAGCTTCGCGTACGGGCATAGATGCTGTGTCTTATGATCCTATTATATTCACAGAGAGCAAAAAACAGATAGATCTTTCATCACAAACTTCACTAACCGCGTACGAGCTACTTACCAGAAACGCAGGCAATGCTAATCAAACTTTGGGAAGCATTCAGTCGGTCTTTCTTTCGCGTACATCTTCTCTAGACTCACTTCTCTCTGGAAGCGAATTTCTGGAAATGGTTACCGCGCGCGCTCCCGATCGTTTAATCCGTCATGTGGGTCAGCTATATACTTATGGCGTACATACGACCGCGCTAAATTCCGGCTTTCTAATTCTAACAACTCAAAGTTACGCAACAGTTTTTGCTGACATGCTCTCGTGGGAACGCGACATGGTGCGTGATTTATATGGACCATTGTCTGGTAGAGAGACAACCAGAGCTTTTCTTGAGGCGAGATGGAGCGACAAGATAGTAAGAAATATAGATGTCCGCGTACTAAATACTGAAGAGGGGGAGGAAGACGATATGATGGTCTGGGGATTTGCAAATCAAAACACTATCGTCATCGCCCGCAACGAAAACACTTTTCGCGAGGTTCTGACGCGTCTCACTACCCCAAAACCCGTGACGAGGTGAAAGAGTGCAACGAGGGAAAAGGTGAAAGGGTGAAAGGTTGGACATGGACAGATAGATATCAAGTGTATACAATGCATTGTATGAAATATGAACAACACAAAGCGAGGCTTTTGGAAGAGAAGGCGGTACTTATGGAGGAGCTTTCACGACTCGGCATCAGAGTGTCGGGCGATAATTGGGAGGCGACCGAGGCATCTCAATCTGACGTAGGCGAAGACTTGGGTGAAAACAAGGCAGAAGAAAGCGAGATGGCAGACCAGATAGAGATGTTTGAAGAGCGCACGGCGGAGGAGCGAGCTTTGAATGTGCGCTATCTTGAAGTGATAACAGCACTGTCTAGGCTAGACGGTGGATCGTATGGATATTGCGAAGCGGGTGGAGAACGCCACGAGATAGAGGAAGAACGACTACTTGCAAATCCGGCAGCGGCCACGTGCGTAGGGCACATGGAGAGGCAGAATTAGGAATTATGAATTAAGAATAAAATAATGGAAAATGTCATGCCTACGGCAGATCTTTCGTAGAGATGACATTTTCCATTATACTTTGAATTACGAAACTCGTCATTGCGAGCGAAGCGAAGCAATCCAGAAAATAATGCTGTGGTTCCTGGATTGCTTCGCGCTTTGCGCTCGCAATGACGATAATTTCAGAAGTTCCGTAATTCAAAGATTATACATAGTTTGGTATAACAAATGTTGTCAAAAGTTTATTCGGCGCAACTCTCCGGACTGAAGGGGTCAACCATAACAGTGGAGGTGGATGTGCGAAAGGGGATGCATGGTGTTTCCATAGTCGGACTTCCGGACAAGGCGACCCAAGAGGCAAGGGACAGAATCCTTACAGCAGTTCGTAATGCGGGTTTGTTGCCAGAGCACTTCGGCACAAAGCGTGTTGTCATCTCGCTCGCCCCAGCGGATATAAAGAAAGAGGGATCAGTTTTTGACCTTGCCATCGCTATCGGTTTTCTCACGGCGTCTGAAATGGTGAATATGGACACGAGAGGCAGATTATTTCTTGGAGAGCTCTCGCTAGATGGCACTCTTTGTCCGATGAAAGGCGCTCTTCTTCTCGCCAAACACGCAAAAGATTCCGGATTCAAGGAGCTCTATTTGCCTGCCCAAAATGCGAGTGAAGCCGCGCTTATAGAGGGCATAGATGTGTATGCGGTGCCGACGCTCCTCTCTCTCATCGCACACTTTGATAGTGGGGCGCTTGTTGCAAATGGCATATCCGCTGGAAATACGGAGAAGATGGGTGAAGTTATTCTTGTAAAAAAAGAGTGGAAAAAGGGTTTGCGAGAGTCGTTGGTTGATTTTACCGACATACGCGGACAAGAAAGTGGAAAGCGTGCTCTTGAGATCGCGGCTGCCGGTGGACACAATGTGCTTATGTATGGACCACCCGGCACCGGCAAATCTATGCTTGGTAAAGCCTTCACATCCATACTGCCCGAGCTTTTATTTGAGGAGATGTTGGAGGTGACGGGAATACATTCAGCAACGGGATTGAGCGCAGGCTCACTTGTGTGCGAACCTCCATTCCGCTCACCACACCACAGCGCCTCACACACCGCGATCATAGGTGGTGGGTCTACACCAAGCCCCGGAGAGATGACCCTCGCGCACAGGGGCGTGCTTTTTCTGGACGAGTTTCCTGAGTTTGAGAGGCGTACAATAGAGGCACTTCGCGAACCACTTGAAGAGCGGTCCATAACGATATCAAGAGTAGCGGGGCGCGCCGTATTGCCTGCCTCATTTATATTGATTGCTGCCATGAACCCTTGCCCTTGCGGAAATCGTGGCTCACAAGCCAAGGTATGCACTTGTTCTCAAAACGCGGTACAGAGCTATGAGCGCAAACTCTCTGGACCGATTTTGGATCGCATAGATATATTTTTTGATGTGCCACAGATAGAGTATAAGAAATTGCACGGTGATTACGCCGGCGAAAAAAGCGAAATCATAAGAAGGAGAGTAGAAAAAGCAAGGGAGCGTGCTCGCGCTCGCTTCCAAAGCGCAAAATCAAAACACACAGAAAATAGCCACATGAACGTGCGCGAGCTTGCAAAATTTGCACCGTTAACTGACGCGATACGAAATACGCTAGACGATGCTGCTACCCGCTTTGCTCTCTCTCCACGATCGTATCACAGGGTGATAAAAGTAGCTCGCACGATAGCAGACTTAGCAGACAGGGACGACATAGAAGTCGTCCATATACACGAAGCATTATCCTATCGCCCGAACATAACAAGAGCCTAGCTCCACCAGCTTGAGATCATTCTGTACGCAAAGACTATAAGTTCAAAGTTTGAATTAAAAAAGTTCATATTAAAATGGGTTTTTGGCGCCACGCACCTCAAAGTGTAGATGCGGACCTGTGGATCTTCCCGTACTTCCTTCGTATCCAATTACTTGACCTTTGCTCACATTCGCACCAGATGTCACTGCGGTTTTTGAAAGATGCGCGTATAGAGTTTGTGTACCATTTGAGTGCGAGATTACCACATAGTTTCCGTATCCACCGTTCCATCCGCTTGTTCTAGCCACAAGCACCTGTCCTCCCGCCGCCGCCTTGATCGGCGCGCCAGCGTAAGATGCCAGATCTACGCCATTCCACCCGTGAATTCCCTGAGTCCTTCTTGCACCGGGGAGCGGATGGGAATAATACCCGCTATTACTCTTAGATGCGACTTTACTTGCGATAGGGCTCTTCTTGGTTGCTGCCTCCACGACGCCGTTTGGTATGATTAGGGTCTCTCCGACAGAGAGTTTCGCGCCCGTAGCCAAACCGTTATATCTTGAAATTTCATCCTCATCCCCCTTCATCTTCTTTGCTATCGTGGAAAGTGTGTCGCCCTTCAAAACCTTATAGCTCACACCAGAAACAGGCAGAATAAGAAGTACCTGACCACTTTTCAATGTGTTGGAAGTTAGATTATTCGCCCATCTTACCGTATTTGTTGTAACATTAAACATTTCCGCTATTTCGGAAATTGTATCACCCTCGCGCACGACATATATATTAATATTGCCTTCGTCGTGAAGACTACCATCCATGTCTGCCGCTGTACCCATAGGTCCGGATTCCGCAAGTAAAGAAGTCCCCTCTATGATGGTGATGTCTCCACCACCTCTGGAAATCTCTCCCAACGGCCTCTGCTCCGGTGCCAGTAGAGCCAAAGTCTGCGAGTTTTGATATCGTTCTACCGACACCTCCGCAGAGACTTCGGCACGAAGCAGTATGTCAGAGATAAATGTCTTTAGCCCGTTACTCCCCGGTCCAGCTTCTGTGAGCGTGGGCACAGATAGCACAATAAACCCCAGTATCACTAGGGTTCCAATAACGGCTCTATTGCTAGTTTTTTTGAGGGGCTTTGAGCTACTATCGTCGCCCTCTTGATTGGCTGTCATGAAATGTCTCGCAGCGAAGCCATATTTTATCGTCTCTACGGCAAAATGGCTTAATAAAGCCGTTTCCTACTACCGCCTTCGTGTCAAGACCATTATATACTAGCTCAAAAAATAGCCAAAGTCAACGCCAGCAAGCTCGTACTGTGGATAATATTTTAGCGCAGTAGGATGGTAGCGCAGTGGCGCAGTAGGGTGATTAGGGAAAAGGTGAAAGGGGAAGAGGAAAAAGAAAAGATCTCGTCATTGCGAGCAAAGCGAAGCAATCCAGCGAGCATCATATTGTCTATAGATTGCTTCGCTTTGCTCGCAATGACGGTGGTGAGTTTCCTTAATTCATAATTCTTAATTCATAATTCTTGTCCACTATGTGCGGAGTCTGCGGAGGATGTCGGACTCTATTTCCTCTAGGTCTTGTCCGTATGTGAGGCGAGAGAGTTCTCTGATTTTACTGCGGACATCAGCGGGTCCTGCTTGGAAGCGACCGACTCGCATATTGAAGGGTCGAGTTGGTTGACCTTTGACGAGTAGTTTGATGAATGCGTGCCCCATCTCTACGGTCGTTAGATCTTTGGCGGTAAACTCTGGCGAGAATTCTTTCTCCAAGTGTTCTGTATCCGGTACACCCACTCTAAATGATGCCATTGAGCCTACGTTTCCAAAGACTGCTCCTCGTATCTCATCCGTGAGCTGGCTTATAAACTGGTGCGCCAAGACAAGGTCAAGACGGTATTTTCTTGCTTCGGAGAGAATAACAGCGATGGAGTCGGTGGAGAAGTTTTGGAACTCATCCATGTAGAGATAAAAATCTTTACGCTCGTCCATGGGGATGTCGGTGCGCGAGAGTGCACCCATCAAGAGCTTACCCACGATTACAAGTCCGAGAAGCTGGGCGTTTAGGTCGCCGATGCGCCCTTTGGAGAGCGCGACAAGAAGTATCTTTTTGTTATCCATCACGTCGCGGAAGTCAAAAGCGCTTTTGGTCTGTCCGATGATGGGACGCATATAGTCGTTGGAGATAAAGCTACCAAACTTGGTGGTGATATATGGCGCCATGTTGGCAAGCGAGGCCTCGCCTGTCGTTTTGGTCGCCTCTTTCTCCCAGAAGTCCACTACCGACGGGTTTGTGATGCGTGAGAGTTTCCTCTGGCGGAAGTCATCGTCGGTAAAGATACGGGGCACTTCCATGAGTGTGGCAGGCTCGTTCTTGGCATCTTCCATGAGAAGTAGTAGTGAGTTTCTCATGTATTGTTGGAACATAGGACCGAGTCCCTCAGGTTGCTTCTCAAAAAGTTTGTCAAAGATGGAGAGCATCTCGTTTACGATAAAGCTCTTTTGTTCCGGTCTGGATAGGTCGTAGTCCAGCATATTTAGTCCAAGCGGACGCTTTAGATCGCCCGGATCAAATACGATCACATCATCTATGCGACTGGCGGGCACGCGCGTGAGGATGTCATCTACGAGGTCACCGTGCGGGTCTATAACGCAACAACCATCTCCGTTTTCCATATCTTGAGCAACAATATTTAGCATGAAGTTGCTCTTTCCCGTTCCGGTCTGCCCTATGACGTAGAGATGTCTGCGACGATCGTCCACCGTCATTCTCACTTTACGCACCTCTCCTCGGAAATGGCTTTCGCCAAGAATTACACCTTCTTTTGGGAGATTGTCAGGTGGGGCGGACTCGCGCGTCTTTGCCCACTTGATGCGTGGCACATCTGTTTGCGGGATGGGAAAATGAAAGATTGATGCGAGTTCCGCTGTGTTTAATGTTACAACACCTTTCTCCACAAATCGGCGAAAAGCAAAATTAAAAAATAAATCTTGGAGTTTGCGGGGCTTCACCATAAGAAGCGTGTTGCGCATTGAGGAAGAGAATTGAGAAAAAGAGCTCGCGATGTCTAGGAGTATGTCCTCTGCGCGACTCTCGTTTTCCGCCGAAGCGACAATGCGAATGTTTGCCAAGAATATCGGTCTGCTCGCTTTCTCGGTGAGTGCTTCCACCGCGGATTGGTCCACGATCTTCTCGGCGATTTCAGTCTCAGTTTTTCGCTTGTTTGGATTTAGTATCCGACCCACTTCATAGAGAACTCCTATTTTGAGTACGCGAGAAAGCTTTTCTCCGCGATGTAATTTGCGGATGGATTCCACTATCGTTTTGTTGACGCCATTCTTTGCCGGCTTCATGATGATCTGGATGGCCGCGCCTTCCCCGGTTTCCCTCAGTTTGGAAAGTGTAGATAGAATCGGTGAAAAGGTGTCTATTTCGGCCTCTCGGTAGCTTCGGATGGGTAACATATAGTGATCCTTTTGGGTCAGGTACACACCAGCCGATCCTCCGTTGTGCATGAAGATATTGTAGTCCGAGGTCTCTACCACTTGAGCATCAGGGAAAAGACCTTGTACCGCACGCGCGGCGTAATCCGCTTTACCCTCGGGCACCGAAATGTAGAAATATATGTCTTCTGCGTTTTGGTGTACCGCGCATTCAAAAGCGAATGGGACGTTTAGCGACGAGAGCGAGGCGAAGAGTTGCTCGGTCTTGTTGATCTCCTCTATGACCCACTCCTTGCCTTTGGTGCGGTTTTCCTCCTCCTCCATCTCGCGCGGTACGGTAACGAGCAGAAGCGTCTCAATTTCATGTTTCTTTTTCCAAAAAACCGGATACAGCAAAATAATCACCCCAGTGGCAAAAAGTATCGCGGCTATGATGATTAGGATGGTTGTAAACATAGCTAGGCAAGCTTTTAGCTTATAGGAGCTAGCTTGCCTGCCCGACAGCAAGGCGGGTAGCTTCACGAGATGATGTTGGTGAAGAACACCACCCGTCAAAAGCTATAAGCTATAAGCTAGTTCCTGTAAGCTCTCTTTCATCAGAGGGCTCCGTGCTTTTTCAGTTCTTCGTAATAACGGTCTATAATCGCGTCATGGAATGCGTCTACGATAAATGGATCCTCGCGTGCAAGTTGCGAAAGTGCTTTTGCGAGACCATGGTCTACTGCAAGTTGCAAAAGAACGTTTAGCTTTTCCACAGATGCATTATCCAACGAGTCCAGATAGGAAGGAAGGCTGGCATTTGGCACGTTTACCGTCTGCTGATCATCTGTTGGTGCTGTGGTAGTAGCTGGCGCCACAGATGCGCTACCTAATTGTGGGGAAAGTTCAGACACTCGCTCGCGCACGGCAGAGCCTACAAGCTCACGCTCATCTACTATCCCAGAATCGGACTCTATGGCACGCCTCTTTTCTTCTATTCGTTTTGTAAGTTCCGCTATCTCCGCTTCTATCGCATTTTTTTCCATATCACCTTTTAAATTTTATAACATCTATAATCGCTTTATATTGTACAACTTAATTTTTCGGAATAGAAGCACGCATGGTGTATACTTGTGAGATGCATTGTGAATTACTGACCTTAATTCATAATTCTTAATTCTTAATTCACACATGTCTGCGTATTTGAATGATCTAAACGAAATGCAAAGAGAAGCCGTGGTGCACAAAGACGGCCCGCTTCTTATCTTGGCGGGGGCAGGGGCGGGCAAAACACGAACTATCGCTTACCGGATTTTACACTTGGTGGCAGAGGGTGTGCCTAGTGAGAGCATTCTTGCGATAACATTTACCAACAAAGCGGCTCGCGAACTCAAGGAGCGCGTCTCTCTCCTCCTCAAGGAACATCTCTCTACATCGCAAAAGAGGGGTGGTGAGCCGACGATATGCACTTTTCATTCTCTTGGGGTGCAGATGATCAAGCGCTATGCGGGCTCTCTCGGACTAACGCGTTGGTTTACGATACTGGATAGAGATGAATCGCTTGCCATCATAAAAAGAGCGATAAAAAAAGCGGGGCTTGATCCTAAAGATGAAGAACCAAAGAGTCATCTTGCTATCATATCCAGAGAAAAGGCGCGACTACATTCGTGGGAGGATTTTGCCAAAGATGCAAACGGATATCAAGAGGAGCTTGCGACGCGTATTTGGGCGGATTACGAAAAAGAAAAACAAAAAAGCGGGGCGCTGGATTTTGACGACCTAATCGTGCGTCCGGTCTCTCTTTTGCAGAGCAATGTGGGAGCAAAGAGGTACTACGAAGAGCTCTATCCATACTTGCACATAGATGAATATCAAGACACAAACACCGCTCAATTTGAGTTTGCGCGTCTCTTATCCGGCAAGAATCGCAATATCTGCGTGGTCGGGGACGGCGACCAGTCGGTCTACGGCTGGCGCGAGGCTGATTATCGCAATATATTAAACTTTGAGACTCATTATGAAGGCGCGAGGACAGTTTTGCTTGAAGAGAACTATCGTTCAACACAAAACATTCTTTGCGCCGCCAATTCCATAATCGCTCAAAATACATTACGCAAAGAAAAGAATCTTTTTACCAAAGGGGTGGAAGGAGAAAAGATAGTTTTGTACGGCGCGCTAGATGGTGTCTCGGAAGCGCGATATGTGGCGAAGACTTGCGAGCGACTGTTGGAAACCGGCGTTTTGGCGAGCGAGATTGCGGTTTTATACAGGGCGAACTTTCTCTCGCGCTCTTTTGAGGAAGCCTTTCTCTCTCTCGGCATCCCGTATCACATCGTCGGTACCGCGTTCTATGAGCGCAAAGAGGTAAAGGATACGCTCGCGTATATAAGAGCCTCTGTAAACAAAGACGACATGGTCTCATTTGCGCGCATCGTCAACACTCCGAGGCGTGGCATCGGCTCGGCAACTTTGGATGCTGTTTTGGCAGGGCGTGAAGAAGGCTTATCATCGGGGGCGCGGGAAAAACTTTATACCGTGAGACGCATCCTCGCGCAGATCCGAGAACAAGCGGATCGGATATCGCCTTCCGCTCTTGTACGAATTACTCTGAAGGTGAGTGGTTTGGAAAAGATGCTTTCCGAAAACATAGAGGACGAAGAGCGACTGGAAAACGCGCGCGAGCTCGCCACGCTAGCTTCACGCTACGATTCCATGCCCATTCCGGAAGGGCTGGAAAGGTACCTGTCGGACACCGCGCTTCTATCCGATCAGGATTCTCTCACGGATGCCAAAGATGGAGTGCGTTTGATGACAGTACACGCGAGCAAGGGTTTGGAGTTTGGTCATGTATTTTCGGTGGGGTTGGAGGAAGGACTTTTTCCGCACGCGAGGCGAGATGCAAGGGATGAGCAGGAAGCATTGGAAGAAGAGCGCAGGCTCTTTTATGTAGCCGTAACGCGTGCCAAAGAAAGACTTACGATATCGTACGCAATGTCGCGGATGGTTTACGGCACACCGCGTATTGGTTTCCCCTCGCAATTTCTAGATGACATCCCGGAAGAAGTTGTCGCGAGAGAAGGCAACGCGACAGGTGATGGCGCACGTCTCTCCACAGACACGCACTACACAAAAGAAGATGACGACGATATAGAATGGAACGTCCTCAAATCCCTGAAACACTAAAGTTCACTCAAAAAAAAGCCCCCAAATTAGCCACAATTCCTTATACTATCATGTTATATAACATGATAGTATAAGGAATTGACACAACCATTGACACCGAACCTGTCCACCTCTCGCCGAACCTCTTCGGGCTTTTTTAATTTAGTTTGGAAACCAGCTTAATCCAATCATCTAGAGTTAGATTCTCCGCCCTAGTGGTGGGTGATATACCAAGCTCTGCAAATGTCGCCAAAACTTGATCTTTTGGATATTTTTTTGACAAATTACTGACCAGATATTTTCTCTTCTGACTAAACCCTGCCTTCACCACTTCAAAAAACTTCCCCTCACTCCACACAAGACTCCCTTTCGCGAAAGGGAGTCTTGTGTGGAAGGGAGTCTTGTGTGGACTTGGCTTTTGTATGTTTTGGATGTGGAGGATGGTGGAGTCCACGTGGGGGATTGGGCGGAAAAGTTTGCGGGGGATTGTGCCACAGAGTTTCGGTTCGCCAAATAGTTTTACGGAGAGTGAGAGGATGCTTTCTTTGCCATCTTTGGCTACGATTCTTTCTCCCACTTCCTTTTGTACCATGAGCGTGATGCTTTGGGGTAGAGGGTTAAGGGAGAGGAAAAGACGCAAAAGTTCTCCGGTGATATTGTAGGGGATGTTGGATGCGATGGAATAGTTGGTTTTCGGCAGACTAGTTGTTTTTGGTTTGGCGTCTGACTTCTCGGGATTGGTTACCCCACCCCAGCCCTCCCCTAAAAGGGGAGGGGAAATGTTGTTGTTGGTGTTCGTGAGCATGGCGACCGCGTCGCCGTGAATGAGCAGGAGTCGCTCGTTTGATATTTCTTCACGGAATGTAGTCCGTAGACTTTCGTACAAAGTGTCATCCTTTTCTATGGCAATCACTTTGTCAAAACGGCGCAAAAGGGCGCGCGTCAGCATGCCCTTCCCCGGACCCACCTCCAGCACCGTCTTTGCATTGCAAGCACTCGCGAGAGACGCGATCTTTTCCGCCACTTTGGGAGCAATCAAGAAATTCTGCCCAAGCGACCGTTTCGCCAATCCGCGCCTCCCCTCTATATTTTTCATCGCTACATTCTACCTACAATTAGGTTAAAGGTAAAAGGGTGTCGAGCTTGTAGGAGCTAGCTTTTAGCTTATAGCTTCACGAGAGGATGTCTCCAAAGCACAACACTCATCTACAAAGCTAACAGCTACCCGCCTTGCTGTCGGGCAGGCAAGCTATAAGCTACAAGCTCGTCTGTTATCCCCAACTCGTAGACAAATTATCGCTCACATAGGGGTAAAATGTAGTTAAATGGATGGAATTTTGCCGTCTAAAAAGTATGCTGTGTTTTTGACGGCGACGATTGTTGTCGTTGGTTTGGTTTTGTGGCTTTCGTCTGGACGAAATGCAGATGATGAGAGATTGACCTCGGCGACAGTTCAGACAGAAAACACAATGGAGGACAGTGGTGCGACGAGCATATTTGGTAGCGTGGAGAAACTGCCGGAAAACATCATTCCTCTGACGGATCTTGTCCTTGACGAGGAAGATGCCAGAGTCGGAGTATCGCTAAAGGATCTAAAGATAGTAAACGATGAAAGCCCCACGCGCCTCCGAGCCTATGGTTTATCCGTGGCGAGCACGTTATCAAAAGGTGGTGGTGATGCGCGCGATCCATTGGATATATTTTTCACAATGTGGGATGAACCAAATGACGAAAATTTGAAGATGATAGATTTGCTGGAAGAGGAGTCCGTAAAAGATGCAAGATTGGCTAGCGAGCTTTCAAAGATTGAAGTACCCACAAGCGCCACCACGGCACACTTAAGTCTCATAAGAGCATTCGGATATAGAAGTCAGCTTCTCTCCATAATGGCATCTATTGAATGGGCGCCACTGGAAGCGTTTGACGCGGCGAATGAGTACCTCTTTGAGACCAATGATATGATTGCTCGCATGGAGGAAATAAATGAGTACTTTCGCGCGCGGGGGATAGCATTCAATGAAGCGGAGAGCGCGAAACTTACCGTAACAAGCTATGAATAAATTACAATTTCTAAAATTTGTTTCAATATTATTTTTGTCCGCTTTTTTTCTCATCGTGCCCGATGGGGCGCATTCGGCAGTTTGTACGAGTGTGTCTTGTGCCACACTATCCGACTCAGGCTTGGTAGAAATGGAGAGAAGTCAAGCAGTGGATGCGACCCGATCTGCTTCTCAGTCCGCCTCTTACAATCCGACCGGCGCGCGAACCAGTGTTTACAATACAAGAGAAGCGCTTTATCAAATAGATCGTTCTTTTGACGACGAGCGTGCGTTTCTCGGTCCAAATCCTACCGCTGAGCAAAGAAGACTGTATTACGAGCAAGTATCCGCGTACAGGAGAGCATTACCGGGGATGTTTGGCGGATTTGAAAATCTAGACCAGCTTTTGGGTGCTGATGATGGGGAGCCCGGACTGATCACAAAGGGGATTACGGCAGCAGCGAGCGTGGACGCGCTTATGCGTACGTTTATGGGCGGAGCCGAAGGACTGATCGGACAAGACGGAGCAGAAATTATAGGCAAACTTGTGGCTGCCGAAAATACCATCAATCTAATATCCAATTTTGGCAATACTGGTCTCGGCACACTGAGGGAGGGACAGTTGGCGCTATCGTCCATAGGGCAACTATTCCCTGGAATAGCCGGCAAAATAGCACCGGTAACTCAGGCACTCGGTGCTTTTGCCAATCTGGAGCAGTCATTTTCTGGCATGACATCCAGCTTTGGGGGGCTTTCCAGGAATATACCAAACATGAAAAGTGCAATCAGTGGATCCTCTCTTATGGGGAGGGGCGATACTTCCGGTGGGAGCCGTTTCCAAGAACCATTTGGACGAAGCCCCGCTGACAGAAAGGTGGTATCGGCCGCCGGTATCACCGGCAAAAGCGCGGCTGATGCCAAAGCAAGTGGTGAGAAATTGACAGGAGATGCCACGAAAGCGGGCGAAGGTACCGAAGCCGCTGCTGAAGAGGGCGTATCTCCCGGAGGGAGAAGTGTCTGCGCGCCGGGATCGGCAGGAAAGAAAGATAAAGGTGTGCCGATAGATTCTCAGAGCCTGCTCATTTTGCAAAACAAGATTGAGTACGCGCAAAAGAAGTCTTGCGAGGAAGAAGTGCGGATCCGTGAAGTGCAGGACAAGGTTGATGCAAAAGAGTTGAAGGGTCTGGAAAGTAAAGATGCCAAAGCCACCGAGATAGCCAAAAATCGCCTTAAGCAGGCAAGACTGGAATGGGAGCAGGAGCGAGCGCAAAAGAGGCTCAAAGAAGATGGAGAGGACAAGGGGCCGGTGTATGTGGATCTCTACAAAAAAGCTTTTGACGACATAAGAAAAAGGAGGACAAAAAATACTATCTCGGATGTGAAAGAGGTGTTACCGGGCGAGCGTGGGCAAAAGATAGCAGAGCAATTGGAAAAAGAGGAGCAAGCGCGCTATGACGAAAAGGAGTCGCTCAAATTGAGGCTGGGCATGGAGCAAGGAGGCGATCCGGATCAGGAGCTCGCGCAGATGGAACCACAACAGCAATTTATGGCGTATCTTTTCAATCCCCAGTATTACAGCTACAACCAACAGGTGCAAACTGTGAGGGATGAGAGACAGCGTCGCGAGGATGAAGCCGTAGAGGAAGCGGTGCAGGAGTTGTACTGGAATAACGGATACTTTGGAGAAAGAGAGGTGGCAGAGAAAGACGCCGATGGCAATCCGCGCACCTTCGTCACAACCATACCCGGCAAGCTTATAGAAGAGCGTGACCGCGTCCTCAAGGTCTCCAGCTTCGTAGACGAAGAAATCGGGGTGGATACAGATACTGATCCGAGGACGGGACAAGCGCCGGAAGGGGCGAAAGAAGTGCGAAGTCAAAGTAGCGCGGGAGGTGGCGGGGTAAATCCCATGCAGGCTCTTCAGCAAACGCTTCAGACCATTCAGACGCTAAAGCAATTGTTGGGCGGGGATGACAACACTGGTGGTCGTGATGGGAACAACCCGACACGCCCACCGGATGTATTACCGGAGAGACCCATAGCCCCCACTATCCTTTTCTCTGAAATCTCCACCGCCACCCTAGACGGCTCGTTATCTTCTATATTTTCATGGAAAGCGGAAAATGCAAACAGGTGCGTAGCCGTCAATGATTGGATAACTTATGGAGATACAGATCCGGGAGACCCAAACGCGCGCGCCCCCCGTTCTGCTACCACCATTCCTCAAATGATGCTTTTGGGGGATTCTCCTATAAGAAGTGGTACGCTGTTGCCGACCGAAGGCTTCGCCATGGTGTATCATCCACAGATATTCAAGGCTACACTTAGATCTGAAAAGGCTACTCAAAATGCGGGAGCAATCGCAGACCAGAAAGATACTGCCACGGTATCTTTCGTGCGCGACTCACTTGGGAAACTAATCCAGAGAGTGGCGCTTGTACCCAATATAGAGAATTTGGAGGTGAGCGATTGGGTCATCATGGATATTCCAGGGGTGTCATTTTCCACGCAAGCGAGGGCCCCGGTAAGCGCACAAGGCATCTCAGGCGCGCTCGCGGTCTTTGCAACCGAGTGGGAGCAAGGAACATCAGGTTTGCGAGATTTGGATATATTCAACGTCGGAGAGACACTATTCGCCCAAGCACCGGTGCCAGCGGAGGTTGCATTATCGGAAAATGCAATTTACACCATCGCTTGCGAGGGTGCTGGTGGCGCGGAGGTAACGAGTAGCGCCACTGTAAGATTTGGGCGAGGAGAGTAACAGACTTCTTTGAATTATGAAACTCTTCACGCTTAGCTCACCTTCCAACACCGTCATTGCGAGCGAAGCGAAGCAATCCAGACATAACAACATAACACAGTAGTTCCTAGATTGCTTCGCTTCGCTCGCAATGACGGTGATATAAAGATTTTCGTAATAAAAAGTAAAAACTGATTCGGAAAAACAACAATGTTTACATTTTTTAGAAATTCACAGGCAGGACAGATAATATCAATCTTTGTTATTGTGGCGATTTTAAGCATATCTTTTGTGCCTGGCGGAATGGCGTTGGCCGTTAGTACGTTGACGAAGGTAGGTGCCGTACTCGGAGCCATAGCGGCAGGGATTTTTCTAGCGGGTACACCAATTGGCTGGTTCGTGGTAGGAACAAGCGCGTTCATTGCTGCGGGCGCGGGAGTCGGCGGAGCATTGGATTATTTTTCAAAAACTACGTGTAGTCTCGGAAATATAGCATGTCATGTTACTAAGGCTGTACATTACTTTATTGATATCCTGATTTGGATATTGGGCTCTATAATAAGCGTAATTGCACTTGTACTAGATATATCAATATCTTTCTCTATTCAAATGCTCGGAGATCTTGCCAGGTCTGAGTTTGTCCAGATAGCGTGGCGAATGATACGGGACATTGCCAATATGGCGTTTATCTTTGTACTGCTTTATATAGCAGTCAAGGCGATTATGGGAGCGGGTGGTGCGGGTACAAGTAAAATGGTTGTCATACTTGCCATGGCCGCTCTTTTGATAAACTTTAGTTTCGCTTTGACTCGCATAGTTATAGATATCTCAAATGTGGCGGCGGTTGAAATATACAACAATATAACAGAAGACGGCAAGTATCCACTATCAACAAAGTTGTTAAGTAATCTAGGAGTGGGCGACCTCGTCAACTACAAAGAGAAAATTCCACCAGCCACCGCAGGTGCTGTCGCGGCTACTGGTATAAGTCATCTGCAAAGGGAATATTACGGGAAGCTGGCGGCAGAAAGTTTATTGTCGCCACCACTGGCCCTTGGGATTGCGACCATGATTCTTATGGTTCTTGCGATGTTGACGACGGTTATCATCTCTGGGGCAATATTGTTTATTATTCGCACCGTGGTACTAGTAATGCTCTTGGTATCGTCACCGTTTGCATTTCTTGCCTTTGCGATACCGGGTAGTTTATCGTCCTTCGCCCAGAAGTGGGCGCATCAGCTTTTTAGTACCGCTTTTTGGGCCCCGGTATTTCTTTTCTTGATGCTTTTTACTATATTCTTTGTTACCGAATTGAATAAGCATTTTGCTACAAATCTGCTTACTGGTAGTAACACAGCAGAGCAAGCAATGACCATATTAGCGGTGATGCTCATGTACTACACTATGGTGTGCGCGCTTCTCGTGGCGTCCGCTATGGCAGGCAAGGTGATGGGGGTGGCAGGGGCGGACGCGGCGGTGGGCTGGGGGAGGAAGTTTACCGGTGGACTTGCGTTGGCGGGTGTATTGACGGCGGCAAAATTGGGCAAAGGGGTAGCCAACTGGAGTGGCGCGAGCACGGGAGCTGACAACATGATAAAAGGGATGGAAGCCAGAGGTGGGGTTTCCAAATGGGCGGGAACACAGCTTCGCAATCTACCTTACTACGGCAGGGATATGGGCAAGGCGGCGATAGACCGCGGAGGTGGCACCATCAACTCCGCTTTGGGTACGGAAGTAATACCGACTTCCAAGGACACAACTCTCGTGGCGGACGCGTTTAGCGGAAAGTCCATGAAGGCGTACGAGGCGGAGCGCGCTGGGGTGGCGAAGGAGGCAGAGGAAGAAGCAAGGAAGGTTAAGATAGACAGAGCACAGAATGAAATCAAGAATAGTGTGAACACAGTGAGACCCGATAGCGTGATTGAAGGAATGGCTGAGGGGAGCCCAGAGGAGAGAGCAGCGAAGGCTGATGCGAGGACAAATAACCAAAGAGCGAAGGACCATATTGCCACACAAATGGGAGAACTGGATACCAAGGGTGTACTTGATCTAGGACATCAAGCATTTATAGACAATCCTTACGCGGCGTCACATCTCACCGCGAAGCATTTGGAGGAATTCCGCAAAAAGGATGGTGTTAGCGTGATGGAGTTCCAGAAACTTCTCAATGCAAAGATAGGGGGTGATTCTGGAAACATATCCAATCTGAAGCAAGCACTGAGTGTGCTAGAGGACAGAGATATAAGGAGCATGGATATGGATACTTTGAAGAGTGCGACAAAGGGAATGGACGAGAAACAAGCAACATCATTCCTCAAACGAGATACCGGCTGGGGAGATACTTCGGCTGACCAGAGAACTAACAAGCTTGCAGAGATTGAGAAGATGAATAATAAAACGGTTGCCAAACTTGGACATGGTGTTTTGGGCGAATATCTGAATGACTTGAGTCCTGAGAAGTTGATGTCAATTATTCATGTCAATAATACTGAGAGTGACTATCACCAAGGGAATTATGGAGATATGAAGAGCGTGTTGGTTCAGCGTAAAGCAGCGCTTGAAGAGGAGATGAATGCTAATGGGGGTGGGTTCCTACCAGGCGCTGATCCAGAGGAAGATGCAAGGCAAAGAGCAAAAGTAAGACTGTACGAATCTCTAACCGCTGGACCCGGGAAGAAATATTGGGGATTCTAAAATGAAAACATATGCGATTTGACCAACAACAAATACGAGATGCCTTTCAGCGATTGCCACGCGCGGTCGGGGATATTGTCTCGTCGGTAGATACAGCAAGTACGGTGATGAAAATCGGTGAGAAAAACGGCTTGCACTTAGATCAGATAGGTAAGCTGGCGGACGAAATCGGCTATCTTATCGTGGGACTCACCAAGAAAGATGAATTTGTGAAGTATCTAAAAAGCGAGCTTGGGGTGGATGACGCAAAAGCGACCGCGGTTGCCAAGGATGTGAATGAGGAGATATTGGAGAAAGTGCGCGAAGCACTTCGGGAGAAGGCGGACGAGGGAGACGAGGTGAAGACCCCACCCCACCCCTCCCCTAAAACAGGGGAGGGAGTCTTCACCCCACCCCAGCCCTCCCCTAAAAAAGGGGAGGGGGAAGAAGGGAAAGGGACGGGTGGTGATGTGGTGGGGGTGGGAGATAGGGAGGCAATACTGAGAGAGTTGGAGAGTCCGGAGGCGACACCGATTTCGGGAAGAAGGGTTGCGAACGAGGGAGAGGGAATTAGGCCCGCCTCACCTGAGGGCGATTCGGGTAAAAATTATGAATTAGGAATTAAGGAGAATGTGAAGAGTGATGGATTAGAAGAGACGAAGATTGGTGAGGATGAGGTGAAAGAAGATAATGCGAAAAAAGAGGCGGGGGCTGTGAAGGTGGAAGAAAGTGCTACGCCCAAGCCGTCCGTGGATCCATATCGTGAGATGCCTGAATGAGAGAGCTTTCAGGAGCTAGCTTTTAGCTGGTGGCTTCTGACGAGTGGTGTGAACACGACATCGTCTCGTGAAGCTAAAAGCTAAAAGCTACCCGTCCGAACGGGTGTTCATCCGGGCGGGCAAGCTAGCTCCTACAAGCTCACCTTACATCTCCATAGCGACGTGGACAGCCAGTACAATTTCTAGTATGGCAAGACCCCAAATTTGACAGAAAACGGGGTTCGTGTATACTAGTATTATGATAGAGATAAAACGCCTACAGTCAATAGAAAAGGCCTTGGCTCCCAAGCGGGCGCTTCTTATCTTCGGTCCAAGGCGAATTGGCAAAACAACCATGCTTGACGCCTACCTAAAAACACAGGCGGGTAGAAGCATCGGATCATTCATTGGAGACGACATATATGTACGAGAGGTTTTTTCCTCGCAAAATAGAGCGCGGATATTGGCTCTTATTTCTGCCTATGATGTTGTCGCGATAGATGAAGCTCAGCTTATCCCGAATGTCGGGCTGGCGGCAAAGATGATCGTGGACGCGCACCCGGAGAAACTGCTTATCCTGACCGGCTCTTCCTCTTTTGAACTTTTTGGACAGGTGGGAGAGCCCCTTACCGGACGCCACTTCTCTATGACACTCCTACCCCTCGCGCAGGCCGAACTCGGACTTAATCCTTATGAACTCCATGGTGGACGTGATGACTTCTTGGTATACGGCTCTTACCCTGAGGTGCTTATCGCAGACGACAGAGAGAGCAAAAAGAAAATCCTGCGCGAACTCGTATCGTCATATTTATTCAAGGATATACTTGCGCTGGATAAAGTAAAGTCGCCACAACTCGCTCTTGATATCGCTCGCGCACTCGCCTATCAAATTGGCTCGGAGGTATCACTGTCCGAAATAGCGAAACTGGTGAAGACTGATCATAAAACCGTGGCGCGGTATATTGATGTGTTTGAAAAAATGTTTATCCTGAAAAGGGTCGGTGGCTTTAGTCGCAACCTGCGCAATGAGATAACCAAGAAGGCGAAGTACTACTTTTTGGATGTTGGGGTGCGTAACGCGGTTGTAGAAAACTTCAATCCCATTAATGCCCGCGATGACGTTGGAGGACTGTGGGAGAACTTCGTCTTTATGGAGATGTATAAGCAGAGCGTAATTCAGGAAAGGGCAGGCGACAGATTTTATTTCTGGCGGACGCATACAGGCAAGGAGGTAGACATTGTCAAAGAGAGTGGCGGTGGTTTGTATGCCTATGAAATCAAGGTGACCAAAAAGTCCTCCGTACCTAAAGAATGGGCGGCGGCATATCCGGACGCGCATTTCACAAGCATTACCATGGACAACTTCGCAGAGACAGCACCGAGCTTCTAGGAGCTAGCTTGCCTGCCCGACGGCAAGGCGGGTAGCTTTACGAGATGGTGCTACGTGTTACGTACACACCACCCGTCCACAAAGCTAACAACTAAAAGCTATTTCCTGAAAGCTCAACACAAGCTACAAGCTAGATCCTACAAGCTCGCCTCCGCGTACTCCACAGGGGTGGGGCGTTTATTTTTTATTTTGTTGATACAATAGGGTGGACAAAGATGCAATTTCAAGTACCACAATTTATAGAGATAGAGGACAAGTTGGTGGGACCGCTTTCGTTCAAGCAGTTTGTCTATGTTTTGGGTGGCATAGGTGGCGCGTTTGCGCTTTGGCGAATCTTGCCTCACATCATCGCGCCTATATTTATCGTCCCAGTGTTGGTGCTCGCGCTCGCGCTGGCATTCTACCAGGTGCATGGTCGCCCGTTTATATATGTGCTGGAATCAGCACTGCGATTTAGCATGAAAGGAAAGCTTTATCTTTGGAAGAAGGAGGAGAAAAAGCGCGGAGACTTGGGACACGCCACGGAAGTCGCCCACGACAAAGCCCCCCTGCCCAAACTCACCGAAAGCAAACTCTCCGAAATCGCATGGAGCTTGGATATTAAGGAAAAAATCCGATGAGATCTAGCTTGTAGGAGAGATTAGGAATTATGAATTATGAATTAGGAAGTAAGGAAACAAGTTAATTTTCAATTTTACAATTTTCAATTTTCAATCAATTTACAATGAATCAATTTTCAAACTCTGCTAACAAATATGTCTTACACTTTGAATTGCGAAACTCACTGCGCCGTCGTCATTGCGAGGACATCAGTCCGAAGCAATCCAGAAACCATGTCTAATTTTCTGGGTTGCTTCGCGCTTCGCGTTCGCAATGACGGCAATTTCAAGAGTTTCGTAATTCAAGATATCGTGTTATCTACCTACTACGGATATAATTACGATGTTTGGAAAATTGAAAATTGTAAATTCATTGAAAATTGCAAAATTGAAAATTGAAAATTAACTCATCCAACCCTTTCACCTTTCACCTTTTCCCTAATTTATGGCAACCAATGCAGCAGCAAGTCAGAAGTTTGTGCCGGTGCGCGAAGTGCGCGACGGGCTTGTTGTGCTGGACGATGGTTCTTTGCGGATGGTGCTTATGGCGTCATCACTCAACTTCGCGCTCAAAAATCAAGACGAGCAGGAGGGGACTATTTTGCAGTTCCAAAACTTCCTAAACTCTTTGGACTTTTCTATAGAGCTTCACATTGAGTCTCGTCGTCTTGATATCCGCCCTTATCTAGGAATACTGGAGGAGCGATTGCATGCCCAGACCAACGAACTCTTGCAGATACAGACGAAGGAATACATAAACTTTATACGCCACATCACCGATGCCGCAAACATCATGAGCAAGTCTTTCTTTGTAGTCGTCCCCTACACGCCACCCTTTGCTCCTACAAAGTCAGGATTTTTGGGTGGACTATTTGGGGGAAAAAAGAACGCCACTCCCGCCACCACCTTTGAAGAAAGTCGCAGTCAGCTGGAGCAAAGATCGTCGGTCGTAGAACAGGGGCTCATACGTTGCGGGGTGCGCGTAGTAGCTCTCGGCACAGAGGAGCTGGTGGAGTTGTATTACAAAATCTTTAATCCCGGAGAGCTTTCCAAAGCACCAAGTAGTGAAATTCTCGGAGATGGGAGGAAAACAGCACAGTAATAATTTTAAACAAATGTCATTTTTTAACAGAAAAAAAGACGCGGAGGGGAACGATCCTTTGAATATCGCGCCTGTGCTTCCGCAGGAGATCTATGAAGCGGGCATTTTGGAGCTTCGTGATATCATCGCGCCGTCCGCCTTGCAGATCAATTCCAAGGACATCAAACTAGGCGAAAAGCTGACGCGCACATTCTACGTGATGTCTTACCCGCGCTTCCTTGCGGGCAACTGGTTCTCGCCCATCATCAATCTGGACAAGATGTTTGATATCTCCATTCACGTCCATCCGGTGGAGACAGCGGACGTCTTGCGTTCACTTCAGAAGAAAGTGGCGGAAGTGCAGAGCCAGATACATATGCGGGAAGAGCGCGGGATGGTGCGTGATCCAAAGCTAGACACTGCTTATCAAGACATAGAAGCCCTTCGTGATCGTCTCCAGCAATCTCAGGAGAGACTATTTGACGTGGGATTGTACATAACAATATACGGAGAAAACGAAGAAGATCTCACCAAAGTGGAAGTGGAGATAAAGGGACTTTTGGAAGCAAAGCTAGTGTACCTAAAGCCCGCCCTTTTCCAGCAAGAAGAAGGCTTCCGTTCCGTGATGCCGCTCGGACGCGACGAGCTACGCATAAACAATAAGCTAAATTCAGCTCCGCTTTCTTCGCTCTTTCCATTTATCTCCTTTGACTTAACTTCCGACCGCGGTATTCTATACGGCATAAATCGCCACAACGCCTCCCTCGTCCTCTTTGACCGCTTCTCCTTGGAAAATTACAACAGCATAATATTCGCCAAGTCGGGATCGGGTAAGAGTTTTTTGACAAAATTGGAGATATTGCGGACGATGATGTTTGATTCGGATATTATTGTGATAGACCCAGAGAGGGAGTATGAGTTTTTGGCAAACGCGACCGGTGGACGATATTTCAACATCGCGCTCACATCAGAACACCATATCAATCCCTTTGACCTGCCTTTCGTGCGCGAGGATGAGTCGCCCGCGGACATGCTTCGCTCGCACATTATTACGCTCGTCGGACTTTTCCGCATAATGTTGGGCGGGCTCACACCAGAAGAAGACGCCATCATAGACCGCGCTATTACCGAGACATACGCCCTCAAAGATATCACACCAGACCGAAATTTCTCTGGCGTGGAGCCACCACTTCTCTCCGATCTGGAGCTTGTGCTTGCCGGAATGGAAGGGGGGGAATCTTTGGCGCAAAGACTTCTAAAGTACACTCGCGGCACGTGGGCGGGCTTTCTAAATCAGCCTACGAACGTGGATATAAACAAAAAGTTCGTGGTGTTCTCGGTGCGCGACATGGAAGATGAGCTCAAGCCCGTCGCCATGCACATAATCATGAATTATATCTGGAACTCTGTGCGCTACGAATTGAAGAAACGACTTCTCGTCATAGACGAGGCGTGGTGGATGATGAAGTCAGACGACACCGCAAGCTTCGTCTACTCTCTCGCCAAGCGCGGGCGCAAATATTATCTCGGTCTTGCCACTATCACTCAAGACGTGGGGGACTTTTTGAAGAGCCCATACGGACTGCCCATCATCACAAACTCCTCCATCCAGATATTGATGAAACAATCGCCGGCGACCATAGATCTCGTTCAGCAGACATTCAATCTCACCGACGAGGAGAAGTTTTTGCTTCTTGAAAGCGATGTGGGAGAAGGTATATTTTTCGCCGGACTCAAGCACGTCGCCATCAAGGTAATCGCTTCATACACCGAAGACCAAATCATCACGAGCGACCCCTCCCAGCTTCTCGCCATCAAGAAAGCAAAAGCGGACAGGAAGGAGATGCAGGAAAATGAAGAAAATAAGGTAAACGGTGGCACGCGCGACACAGAGGGTTTGGGCACCATCGCCTGACGTGGTTCTGAATTAGAAAAAGGGAAAATGGAAATCTCAAAATGAAAAATGACAATGTAAAATGTAAAATAACGTCATTGCGAGCGAAGCGAAGCAATCTAGGAATCACCACTGCATTTCCTGGATTGCTTCGCTTTGCTCGCAATGACGTGGGTGTAAAGACATTTTTAACTTTACATTGTCATTTTCCATTTTGAGATTTCCATTTTGCATTTGACCCATCACCCTACTGCGCTAACTCCCTACTGCGCTAATAATATGGACGAAGAAACACAAGAAAACGAAGAAGACGAGAAGCCACGGAAGCCGAAGTTTGGCGTTTTTTCCCTATCGGCTATGCTTTTCGTGGCGGGATGTTTTGATGCCATTGAGGCGGTCTTGCCTGTTACGGGAATAGGGCTTGCCGTTAGCTGGATGGTAACAATATTGGCGTGGATACTACTCTGGTTTTGGCTTTCTAGACTGGGGCAGGCTCCGGGACCTTTATTCCATATTCTTGGCGCAGCGCAATCCGTGCCACTTTTGGGAAGTTTGCTTGCGTGGCTTCCCATGTGGGTGGGGGCAGTGCTTTTGATGTACGCCAGAAGTAAGTCGTCAACATTGGATAAAGGTTTGAGCCTCGCATCTACCGCGGGCAAAGCTAAAGACTTGGTACGTGTGCACAAAGACTTCGGACGCGCATTCGGGCTCACTCCGAAGAGATCCACCACATTTGGTGGCAAAGCGGGAGCAGTGGCAAAGGGTTCAAAGCCAGCCAAATCATTTGGTCAAGTGCCGACTATGACAAATGCCGGCAAACCTCATAGCAAGTCGGAACAGAAAAGAATGGCAAAATTTATGGCGAGAAAGAAATCAAGAAGCGGGAAAGCGCGGGCTAGTTCTTTTGGTCCAGCACCCACACCGATCACAAGTGCGACTGGAACAGGCGCGGGGAGCAATAATTTGCAACGCAATTTGAAAATGAGAAAAGAAAGAGAGGACAAAGTAAGAAGCCTCTCGCGCAGACGTTTTGCAAGTGGCGCGGCAAAACACTTTGGCACAGAGGCACTGGAGGCTGGAAGTGAATGGACGCAAAGCAAAATAGAGCCAAAAAAGGACCAAGAGCAAAACGAATGGGAGAGGCGCAAAGCCGCTTGAGGTGAGTTTGTAGCTTTTAGCTTTACGAGATGGTGAGGATCTAGGACTTACGAAAATGGATGCAGTTCAAGGCGCGAGCCCGACTTGCGACCAAGCTGTAGATAGACCTACAGCGCGGGAGGAAGTCGGGTGAAGCAACGAAGAAATGCGCCAGTTTCGTAAGTCCTAGTTAGAACCACGCAAACAACTTGACAATGAAGAGGGAGTAAAGCGCCAAATAGAAAGCGCCTTCCCACATGTGTATTCTTCTGGAGATGCCGGAGATGACGAAAAGCAGTGTGGCGAGCGCCATGGTCGGTACTCCGATGGTGAATGTCTGTGAATCCACGGCGAGCGTGCCGAAGAGTCCCGGTATACCCACGACCACGAGAGCGTTGAATATATTTGAACCGAAGATGTTGCCCAAAGCCACTTCAGATTTGCCTTGCAATGCGGCGCGCGCCGAGACGAGAAGTTCCGGCAAGGATGTACCGATCGCGACAGCCGTAATCGCTATCACACCTGTGGCGATATTTAGAGCCGTAGATAATTCTACAAGCGCGTCAATCAGATACTTTGCTCCGACCACAAGCGCCACCAAGCCGACGATAAGAAGCGCGAAGTCCAAAAAGACAAGTTTGGGGCGTGCGGTTTTCCTAGCGACAGGTTGTTTTGCCATGTGCGATGCTCGCCCCTTGGCGGCTGGCAATACCTCCGTCAGCTCTTCTGTCCCACCATCTTCCTTGTGAAGCATGGTGTAGAGAAAATATATGCCGTAGGTTATGAGAAGAAGAACAGATTCACCGAAAGTGATGGATTGATCCCATACTACCCCCAAAAGTATCACGGTACTTATGGCAAGCAGTGGCAAGTCCAAGTCAATAAGACTCTTTGTTACAGTTAGCTTTTTGCCGATTAGCGCGGACACTCCGACCACAAGTAAAATGTTTGCGATATTTGAACCGACCGCGTTCGCCGCCACTATTTCTGTAACACCCTTCAGTGCCGCGATAAGAGACGATATTAGTTCCGGAAAAGACGTACCCAATCCGACAATGGTTACACCCACGATAAAAGGGGAGAGACCCATGGCGAGCCCGATCTTCTCGGAACTCGTTATAAGAAAGTCCGCACCTTTCACCAAGATAATGAGCGACAGTACAAATACTACAGTCCAGATTAACAACATATTTTTTATAGGACATACGCAAATCGCGCATTTCTTCGTTGCTTCACCCGACTTCCTCCCGCACTGTAGGTCTATCTACAGCTTGGTCGCAAGTCGGGCTCGCGCCTTGAACTGCATCCATTTTCGTAAGTCCTATGATGAATGAGTAATATCTTAAATTATACACCGATTATGGTTAATATAGATGGGTATAACTCTGATGAGCTTGTAGCTTATAGCTTGCCTGCCCGACAGCAAGGCGGGTAGCTGTTAGCTTTATGGTTGAGTGTTGTGTTTTGGCGACATCGTACCGCAAAGCTAGAAGCTAAAAGCTAGCTCCTAGTTCCTCAACTGCTACAAACTCACCATTCCCGTTCCCTGATTTGCGCGTCCACAGCAAGATAGAGCGTAATTTGGCCCAAAGAAGTATAATGAGTGCATGGATAGAAAATCCCAAAAACAAACCTCCCGTTTTCCGACAAGAAGCCCTTTTTTGCTTCTCGCCTCTTTCCTCCTACTCATCACCCTCACATTCTCCCCCCTCACCTTCTCACCACCATCACCGTCCACGAAAGCTACAAGCTACCCGCCTTGCTGTCGGGCAGGCAAGCTAACTCCTACAAGCTCGCCATCACTCGCCCATGCGTACACCGAAATCTCCGAAGGTCCGGAAGTGATTGCAAAGATAACTCCGGAAAGTCCGGGGGCGAATACAGACGTAGAAATCGTTTTGCAAAGTTTTTCCATAGACTTAGATGACGCGGTAATCGCTTGGTATGAAGATGGTGTGAAGAAGATTGAGGGACCAGCGAGGAAAACGTACACATTTCGTACAGGGCAGGCGGGCAAAAGCATGCGCGTCGCCGTTACCATAACATGGGGAACGATAATTGCCGAGAAAGTGTTTGTGGTAAATCCAGCGGATGTAGATTTGGTGTGGGAGGCGAGTACCTACACACCCGCTATCTACAAAGGCAAGGCGCCCATAAGCCCGGGAAGTACGGTCCTTATCACCGCCATACCATCATTTGTTTCTGAAGCGGGGGGCAAACTTCCAGCTTCAGATTTGGTTTATACATGGGAGCGCGACTTCTCCACACTTCATTCACAAAGCGGTAAAGGTAAGCGAACACTTGCCATAGAGATGAAAGGGCGTTCCGAGACCACTGTGAAGCTTTCGGTGCGTGAAGCCAGTGGCGCGCTTTCCGCGTCTAACAAAATCATACTGCGACCTACCAATCCCGTCTTGCGCTTCTATGAAGAGCATCCACTTCTCGGCACCAAGTATGAGAGAGCTTTGGGACCAAACTTCGTGCTCCGAAGCGAGGAAAATACATTGCGCACCGAACCATACGGCATGTATTCTTCCGGAGAACCTCTAATGTACAAGTGGCTTGTGGATGGAAGGGACGCGATAGAACATCAAGAGTCCAGAAACCTGATAACGGTTCGCAAGGAAAAAGAAAGCAAAGGTAGATCTACGCTCTCGCTTACGGTATCCAACCCCTCCAAATTTCTGACCGTGTTAGGGCAACTGATCGTAAGTTTCGGAGAATAAAATGAAATGGTTTGTTGTATTATTCATGTCTATATTTACGATAGCTGTGTTTGGCATCCACAATGCAAGCGCGGAGATTCCATCTGAAGAATTTATAGGTCCCGTACGTACCAGAATGACTATAGAGGAAATTATGGGAGTTCAAACAGACCCTTCTCTCCAAAATGTATTTAACCAAAATCTGGATCGGGCGCTGATGGAGATAGATACTGAATCTGTCTTGGAAGAAACCAATGATGTTGATGTGGATACCAGCGCGTCTGAAGTTGGAGAGAGTGGAGGTTTGAAGTACACACTCCTAGAAACCGTAAGTGGTCGCATCCAAGCGGATCAATCCATCTCCCTCGCCGACTACCTAGAAGAAGCATTCAAATGGGTACTGGGAATGGTCGCCTTGCTCGCCGTACTTATGCTTATCATGACAGGAGTGGCATACACGGCAGCCGGAGTATCAGAGTCCGCAAAGACTGCCGCCAAGAACCAGCTCACCTCCATACTCTGGGGAGTGGGTGTGATGCTAGGTGCGTACATTCTCCTCTACACCATAAACCCAGACCTTCTGGATGTGAAGCTGGACTTTAGCAAGTTGCGGAGTGGCGCGCCGACAGCGACATCCGGTGTTGTGGCAGGTGGAGGAGGCGGAGGCGGTGGGACAACAGGTGGAGGAGGTGGTGGCGGGGAAAGACGTCCTTTGAGGGAAGTTGTAAAGGAAGCCGCAGACAATAGAACAAGCGACGGTAGTGATGCGAGTACTGCAATGTTAAATGAAGCACGTTTGGCGGTCGGCTCTCTTCAAACATGTACAATAGTGGGTACACAAGGTAATTCCGGACCAGGGGGTAGAGGATGCGCCGCTGGAGTTAGTGTTATAATTGCGAGCGCGACGGGAGACACGAGCATAGCTACGCTTGGCACGGGTACCATGCGAACTCGGCTGGAAAATAGCCCAAAGTTTGAAAGAGTGACGGGTGGCTTTGCGGATATTCAACCCGGTGATATCGTCATCACACCGACAATAGAAGGAGCTCCTGGTCCGCGTGGACACGTAGGTATTTACGAGGGAGGTCCGAGCGGTGCGATAATTTCTAACAGCTCCATTGGGGGACGCGTAGAGAGAAATTTCACTGTGGATGGTTGGCAGAGACGATATTCTGGTAGCCCGCTAACCACGTACGTGTATAGAGCTAAGTAGTCTGCGTCATAAATGGTGCATGAGTGTTATACTTTGAATTAAGAAACTCGCACTTTTCCCCTCCCCTGCCTGCCCGTCCGTAGCCTTGGCGTAGGCGGGGATAGGGGAGGGCTAGGGTGGGGTAGATTTTCATTAATGGATAATCTAATATGAAAAGAATAATAACAATTTTCTTGGTAGCGACGATGCTCTTGGCACCGACTTTGTCTTTGGCGGCTTTGGATCCATCGGCTGGCGATGGAACTGGTGGCGGAACGAGCAAAGCTCTGGAGTACAATCTCCTAGAAACCGTAAGTGGTCGCATCCAAGCGGATCAATCCATCTCCCTCGCCGACTACCTAGAAGAAGCATTCAAATGGGTACTGGGAATGGTCGCCTTGCTCGCCGTACTTATGCTTATCATGACAGGAGTGGCATACACGGCAGCCGGAGTATCAGAGTCCGCAAAGACTGCCGCCAAGAACCAGCTCACCTCCATACTCTGGGGAGTGGGTGTGATGCTAGGTGCGTACATTCTCCTCTACACCATAAACCCAGACCTTCTGGATGTGAAGCTGGACTTTAGCAAGTTGCGGAGTGGCGCGCCCCTTAGTACTGGAGTGCTTGTTGGTGGTGAGGAGTTTACGAACCCTTATACTCTTGTTGCACCGCTTGATGGTAGTCTAGTGGGAAATGCTAGAGTCTTCGACCATATAGATAGAAGTTCTCTTGCTCCACATCAAAAAGAATATCTCAAAAAATGGCAAACTGATCATGGAAAAACGGCAGATGGAAAAGGTAATAGTTACTATATAAATATATCCGAGATAGAACCTCAAAAAGCTCGATACTCAAAGGTTTATTTGAAGTACAACCCTCAGTTAATAGGAAGCCATAGAATTGAAAATCTAAAAGATGGACAAACCATAATGCCGCATGGGACAGCCTTAGTATACAGAAAATCCAAGAATGACTTCCGGATCTTGAATGCCCAATTTAATCCATAATTATTTAACATTAGAAACTTATAACCGAATTATTTTTTCGTTGGCATGCTTGATGATTCTGGGTGTATAATAAACTAAATGTCAAAGCAACTTATAATCGTCCTTATACTTATAGTGGTTGTGGTCGCCGGAGCGACAGCGTGGTTTCTAATACGCGGTGAGGGTGGTGGCGCGATACCTGAGATTGTACCGGAAAATACCCAAAGCATTGGATTTCCGGAAACAAGCGGACGCTCTCCTTTAAATGATGATATTATTCCACTCGCGACAGCGGGAGATGACACGAAGACTGGCAATGGATTTCTCTCAGAAGCTACTCTTTCATCGGAAGATAGGTTTATGTTGGTCGCAAGAGGTCCTGTATCGGGTGCTGTAGCCGTGCTTCGCAAAAAGGCTAGCTCGGAAGAGAAAGTACTTTCGGTGCGGTACATGGAGAGGGCGACCGGGCATATAAAAGAGACAAAGCTAGATCAAGGAGAACCGACGCGCATCTCAAACACTACGGTGCCCAAAGTAGCAGAAACTATATTTGTGCCAAGTGGCACACAGATGATTTTGCGTGTCTTCGCCAATGTTTTCAATGAAATTGAAACTGTTCTCGCGAGTGTAAAAATGCCGATAGACGATGGTAGCGTAGATAGCCCACAGAGAACCATAGGAACGCTTGATGGGGTCTCCATACCGGAAGAAGTGATAGACCTTGCGATTTCCCCTTCGGGAGACGAAGTGATAGTGCTCATTCCGAGCGCGGACGGAGTGCGTGGTGTCTTGCAGTCCATGACGGGAGAAAATAGGCGCGAGATATTTGCACTTCCCACGAGCGAGTGGCTTGTGGATTGGCCGAGTGGCTCTATTATAAGTTTAAATTCGCGCCCGCTCCCGGGGGCGAATGGTTATTTGTACTTTGCAAGCAAAGGTGAGGGCGTACCCGCGCGAATTTTGGGCAATGAGCAAGGACTAACGACGCTAGTCTCGCCAAATGGTACAAAACTTTTCGCTCATACCAATACAGGTAAATCGCAAGGCGTGTTTCTCTATGATATACCAAACGCAAAGAAGATTGGTTTTCCCATCTTTACCTTGCCAGAAAAGTGCGTGTGGTCAAAGAAGGTAAGTTCAAAGATCTACTGCGCGGTATCTGTGGGGGAGTTTGCGATAGAGGATGGCTTGCCCAACTCTTGGTATAGAGGTGAGCTACAATTTGAGGATACTTTCTGGGAGATAAACACAGAAACTCTTGCCACGACATACTTAGGATCCCCAAAAGAAACAGCCGACGCGATTTCCCCATTC
>Ga0210057_1000638_pt1 | contig 57311 bp, 54 predicted proteins | sample CryGeyCG2114_010_2_FD_183968 | JGI IMG/M metagenome (GOLD analysis project Ga0210057, IMG submission 183968) | Groundwater microbial communities from aquifer - Crystal Geyser CG10_big_fil_rev_8/21/14_0.10 (SPAdes) (version 2) | ecosystem: Environmental > Aquatic > Deep subsurface > Groundwater ...
ATAGATTATGTTTTGGCATAATATAAAAATAAAAATATTTTTAGGAATCGTAGTAGTTTTAACTTTTGTTTTCTTCTTTAATGTCTCTGTTATTGAAGAAATAAACAAAACCCCAGAAATTCTTCACAAAGATCCTATTTATGTTTCTATGGTCTTCGGTGGTGACATCATGCTGGACCGTGGAGTAAGAGCAAAAGTAGAGAAAAATTTTAATGGAGATTATAATAAAATATTTGAAAATATTAATTTAAAAAATTACGATATATTCTTTGCCAACTTAGAAGGTACAGTATCAGACAAGGGCAAAGATAGCGGGAGTAAATACTCTTTTCGTATGGATCCACTAGTTCTGCCTGCACTCAAGAATATAGGTATAAATATCCTTTCTGTTGCAAATAATCATGTTGGAGATTGGGGACGTGAAGCATATATCGATACCTTAACGAGACTTAAGGAAAACGATATTTTCTCGACTGGCGGTGGAAACACTTCCACTGAAGCAGAGCAACCAGTAATAATTGAAAAATACGGAATTAAAATAGGGTTCTTGGCATTTTCGGACAAAGGACCAGATTGGATGAAAGCCACAGAAACTAAAGCTGGTTTATTAATTGCTAGTAATCCTCGTTTTGAAGAAATAATCCAAAATGCTTCCAGACAAGTCGACTACCTAATAGTGTCATTTCATTTTGGCGAAGAATATCAACCAATACATGATCCTAGACAAGAATATTTAGCTCACACAGCCGTAGACAATGGCGCGAAAATAATCATAGGGGCACATCCCCACGTCATCCAAGATACTGAAAAGTATAAAAATGGATTTATCGCCTACTCGCTTGGCAATTTCATCTTCGACCAATCCTGGAGCAAAGCCACCATGCAAGGCATGCTCTTAGAAATAAAATTATACGAAGATGGAAATATGATTATTAAAAAAAACATTACTCAACTTAATAAATTCTTTCAGCCAACTATAGCCATAGAAGGAATAGAAGAAGAAATAAAATTTCAAAATTAAACTCCTGCAGAGAACAGCCCTTGTTAGAAATTATTTCGCAATAGATACTGCTTCATCAAATTTTACTGAGAGTAATTTAGAAGTGCCATCTGAATTAATTGTTACTCCATAGAGCACTCGTGCCCGTGACATAGTCTCACGATTATGAGTCACAACTATTAATTGTGAATGCTTAGAAAGTTTTTCCAACATATCTCCATACTTTCTGGAATTAGCTTCATCAAGCGCTGCATCAGTTTCATCTAGAATTAAAAAAGGAGGAGGATTTACTTGAGACATAGCAAAAAGTAAAGCGATAGAGGTTAGAGATCGCTCTCCGCCTGAAAGCGCTTGTAATTCTTTAACTTTTTTATGTGGCAGAGAAACATTTATTTCTATTCCGGGCTCAAGTATTATCTCTTCATCTTCCTCAACATCTTCAGATTCAAATTCTTCCGAAACATATTGAGGGTTTCTTCGCTTTTTGTTTTCCATCACTATCGCAAGAGAACCAGTGCCACCACCAAACATAAGAGAGAAAAACTCCTGAAATTCTTTATTTATTTTCTTGATACCTTCTTTGAATTCAAGGTCAATTTTTTCTTTTAAATCAGCAATTAACTGCTTTAAAAGAACAATACTTTGCTCTAGGTCTTCTAGTTCTTTAGCTAGAAAATTATCTCGCTCTGAAACCTCATTAAATTCTTTTTTGATTTCAGCGCTATTAGCAGACCCAGTATCTTCTAATTTAATTTTCAATCTTTCAATTTTATGTCTTTGTTCTTGTTGAATATTTCTTTCTACCTCGCCCTCGAAAGAGAAATCCTTATAAGATAAAATGTCGGAACCCACCAGTACTCCCCCTTCTTTTATCTCACTTTCAAAAGCTTCAGTTTCCCTATTTAGATTTTCTTCTTTTAATTTAATTAAATCCAAGGCAGAGGATAATTCTTGATGCTTAACTTTCAGGGAGAATTTTTCTCTTTCTTTATCTCGCAATTCTTCCATAGCAATATTGATTTCACTTTTCAGATGCTCCACTTCTGACTTAATTAAATTTTCTTGTTTTTCTATTTCCTCTATTTCTTTTAAAATCTCAGTTTGAGTATTTTTTAGAGTAATTATTTCTTGAGAATCTCCATCTTGATTAACTGAATTTTTATTTTTATCAAAATTACTTAAGGCCTCCTTAATTCTTTTTAAAACTATCTGAATTTCTTCAATATTGTTAGTTGAAAGTGCGATATCAACTGAATTATTAATATCATCAACAAAAGCTCGTACTTCTTCTGGGGAAATAACCACGACCTCCGTTGCGTTTTCTAGGCGACGTTTTTCTCCTTCAATCATTCCTTCTACTCGACCCAATTTTCTACTAATTTCCCCTTTAATATTACGAACTTCATTTAATTTCTGTTCAACTTTTTTTAGTTCTTCAATTTTTTTATTTCCACCCAAGCTATCCATCTCTTCATTGGTAGAAATTTTATCAGATAAATCTGCCAACTGAGAGGAAATATGTTCCTTTTCTATATCTAAATTATTTTTTTCTTTATTTAAATATACACTCTCTTTTTTAAGATATTCTTGATAAAGCACTAAAAGGGTATTTCTTAATTCTTGAGTTTTTTCAAACTTTTCAACTTGTTTTCTAAGAAAATTTAAATGAGGTGCATTTTCTCGACGAAGCATACTCACTTCCTTAATATTGTTTTGAGTACGTTCTAATTTACGCTCACTTTCTTTTATTTTATATTGATATATTTTTAATCCTAAAGCATCTTCAATCATTTCTCGCCTGTCTCTACTATTAGCATTTAAGATACGATCAGCTTCTCCCTGAGAGATAATATGGTGCCCAGAAGAACCAATATTTACTGAGGCTAAAAGATTGTTGATATCTTTTAATCTAACTTCTGATCCATTTAAAATATATTTGTTCATTCCGTCTCCGTAAACTTCACGAGAGATAGAGACTGTGTCAAAATTTAAATTTATATTTTCACCATTATCGCTGGCAAATTTAAAAATTTTATCAGAATTATTAAAATAGATAGCAACACTAGCCTTAGAACCTTTAGGTAAATTTTTGGACCCCTTAAATATCAAATCAGCGCCCATTTTACCGCGCATTGATTTCATAGACTGCTCTCCCAATACAAAACGCACTGCTTCTACTACGTTAGATTTGCCAGAACCATTGGGACCGACAATGCAAACTATAGGACTATCAAAACTCAAAATGGTTTTTTGAGAAAAAGACTTAAAACCATTTAATTCCAGGGTTTGCAATCTCATAATTATTTAGTCCAGCCAATTTTTTATTTTTAATGCATTGAGAGCTGCTTTTTGCTCAGCTTCTTGTTTACTTTTACCCTTACCTTCTGCAATTAAATCCTGACCAAACAAAATACCAACCGTAAAATGTTTATCATGGTCGGGACCCATTTCATCTAATACTTTATAAGAAGGAGTACCGAAAGAAAATTCTTGTGCTTTTTCCTGGACTAAACTTTTTGCATCTCGCCAAAGTTTATTTTTTACTATTTCATCTGTTTTATGAAGTAAAGAAGTTGCAATAAAATCACGAGCTATTTCATAGCCTTGATCTAAATAAATCGCCCCAATGTACGCTTCATAAGTATTAGACAGGATGTACAACCTCGCCTTACCATTATCTTTGGCCTCGCCTTTAGATAGTAACAAAAAATCATTCATCCCAGTTTCTGAGGCAGCTTCAGAAATAATTGAAGCGTTAACCAATGCAGAACGAATAGCGGTAAGCTCTCCTTCAGTATAATTGGGATATTTCTCATAAAGATAATCAGTAACTACAAGCTCTAAAACAGCATCTCCTAGAAATTCCAAACGCTCATTGTGCGATAAGTTAGTTTTAGGATTTTCATTAATATAAGAACGATGAATAAAGGCCTGCATTAGAAGGTTTTTATCTTTAAACACTATCTGAGTCTTTTTTTCAAATGCCGAAAAATCTATCATATATCTAAGTTATTTCATTTTAGAAATAATTTCAACTGCTTTGGCAATTAATGGAATAATATCATTGTAAATTCTAAGTTCTGGAATAGAAGAAACGGTAAACCATCTTGCTCCATCTAGACCCCCAGACTCTTTCAGAGTCATTTCTTGAAACTCACTTTCTGCTAGAAAATAAACAACCTTTTTTAAAATTTTACCTTTTTCAGGATGCGAAGCAATATATTCATTCTCGCCTAAGGTGTCAATAATTCTAACATCCAAACCTATTTCTTCTTTTATCTTTCTAATTGTCTCTTCTTTTTCATCTTTGTCATCTTGAAGCTTACCTTTAGATAAAGTCCAATAGCCAAAAACATCATGTACTAGACCAAAGTAAATGTCGCCACCTTGTTTAGCGTAAACCAATGCTCCCCCTAGTTTTTCAACTGGAATTTGAGTTAAATCATCAGAGTTTTTAGATTTTTTGGTTTTACTTTTCTCGTCCTTGCCGGGCTCTCCCATTTCCTTATAGACAGCACCTAAAACTCCATTAATAAATTTACTAGAATTCTCTCCGCCAAAAGTTTTAGCTAGCTCAATAGCTTCATTTATAGCAACCTTGGGAGGCACCTCTTTGCGATCCCCAAAAAGCAGTTCGGTTAAACCAATTCGTAAAATATTTCGATCAACCATTGAGATTTTATCAATCGGCCAATCAGGAGCTGCTTTTTCAATAATTTCATCTATGACTTTTTGTTTTTTTAATACTTCTTCCGCCAAAGAAAATACAAAAGCATCATCCTCTAAACCAAGAGCAAATTCTTTAATATTCTTCTTGATTACATCCTGAATATTTAAATCTTTAGAATTATTGAAATCCCACTCAAAAAGCGTTTGGAGTACTATTGATCTGGAAAGGTGCCTATTTGCCATAATAAACGAACATATTCTAAAACATTAAACTTAAACTAGGTACGGGATTGTTTTTCCTTCAATTTCTTTTGCTTTCTTTCTTCTCTTTTAATTAAATCTAAAATCTTTTTACCACGATAAAAACCACAATTAGAGCAAACATTGTGTCGGCGTTTCAGTGTCTGACAATTGGTACATTTAGTAAAATTAGTACTCTTCAACGCATGATGTGAGCGCCTGTTTTTTGTATGCGATTTTGTATGCCTCATTCGTATTACCATAAAGCCCAGTATACCAATTTTAATGATTAATGCAAATTACCTCACTTGAGTTTTTTAAACCTAGTGCTATACTTAGAGAGTAGGGATTGTTGTGGCCACCAACCACAATTCTCTTGAAAAAGAGGACTGTAAAGCTAACCTATTAAATAAAAGAGTAAAAAGTTGGGTGGAACCGCGAATTAGACTCGCCCCGACAGAAAGTGATATTTTCATTTTTTGTCGGGGCGATTTTAATTAATAATAATATAATAATAAACATATGAATGAAGAAAAAATACGTAATTTAAGACACACCTTGGCCCACCTGCTGGCTGCAGCTGTAAAAGAACACCACCCAGATGCACAACTTACATTGGGTCCTTCAATAGACAATGGTTTTTATTACGATATAGATTTTGCTAAGGATGAATTAATAAATTTGCGTCCTATTGAAGAAACAATGCGAGAATTACTACCAACTTGGCAAAGTTTTAGTCATAAGGAATTATCTCAGCCTGAAGCATTTGAGATGTTTAAGGATAATGTCTATAAAAAAGAACTGATAGATGAAATAGTAGAAAAAGGAGAAAAAATAACCACTTACACCTGCGGTGGTTTTACTGATTTATGTCGCGGTGGACACCTTGAAAATCCAGCCACAGAAATAGAACCTGAAGCATTTAAATTAGACCGAGTAGCGGGAGCATATTGGCGAGGAGATGAAAAAAATAAAATGCTCACTCGTATCTATGGATTGGCTTTTGAAACAAAAAAAGAGTTAGAGGAATATCTAAGACAAAGAGAAGAAGCGCTGAAAAGAGACCACAAAAAACTAGGTAAAGAACTTGATTTGTTTACTTTCTCAGAAATTGTTGGCGGAGGCCTTCCTCTTTTCACTCCTAAAGGAACTATTTTAAGAAATTTACTAGATAATTTCGTATGGGAATTACGTAAAAAAGCTGGTTATGAAATGGTAGACATTCCCCATATAACAAAAAAAGATTTATATGAAACTTCAGGACATTGGGATAAATTCAAAGATGATTTATTTAGGATAACTACTCGTGAAGGACATATTTTTGCAATGAAACCAATGAATTGTCCGCATCATACTCAAATTTATAATCGTAAACAATGGAGTTATCGAGAATTACCACAAAGGTATGCCTCCACAACAAAAGTGTATCGCGATGAACAAAGTGGCGAACTAGGTGGCTTAACTCGAGTACGTTCAATCACCCAAGATGATGCTCATGTTTTTTGTCGTATGACCCAAGTTAAAGACGAATTTTTAAAAATATGGGATATTGTTCAAGAGTTTTATGGAGCATTCGGTTTTGTGATGAGAGTAAGATTATCAATGCATGACCCAGAACAACCTGAAAAATATTTAGGTGACAAAAAACAATGGGAAAATGCTGAAAAAGTTTTACGAGAAATTGTCACTTCAAAAAAAGTAGAGTGGTTTGAAGGGATTGGAGAAGCTGCATTTTACGGACCTAAATTAGACTTTATGGCCAAAGACGCCATAGGCAGAGAGCATCAAGTGGCTACCATTCAACTAGATATGAATATGCCAGATAGATTTGACCTCTATTGTATTAATGAAAAAGGAGAGCAAGAAAGAATAATTATGATTCATGCTGCTATTATGGGCTCTATTGAAAGATTTTTGTCAGTATTAATTGAACATCTAGCTGGTAATTTTCCTTTCTGGTTAGCTCCAACGCAAGTAAAGGTTATTCCCGTTCGCACTAATCATAATGAATACGCTAAAAAAATATTTGAATTATTGCTAGAAAATAATATCCGCGCAGAACTAGATGATATGGATGAAAACTTGGGCTCCAAGGTTCGCGATGCAAAAAATAACAAAATCCCCTATTGGATAGTGATTGGTGATAAAGAAATGGAAGCTAAAAAAATCACCTTGGAGTCTAGAGATAAAGGTCAACTTGGACAAATCACTAAAGAAGAATTGATAAAAAAACTCCTAGAAGAAATAAAAAGCAAAAAATAAAATGAACCCTAAAAAATTTCTATTGTTAACTTTTGGACTGTATATAGTAGTAATCATTGCCATATTATTCTCTGGTCAAGATAGTCTTGAAAATATTAGCTTCTATGTATTTAATGTAGGAGGGTTTGTCTATTCTGTATTGATTAGTGCCTACGCCTTCCTTAAGACTATAGAAAAAGACCGAATTATATATTTCTTAATATCCATAGGTTTATTGCCTATAATCTGGTTATTTCTTAACCTGTTGATCGGTCCAATTGCTTTTATATCAATATACCCAAACGAAAAAGCAGTTGTGGCAACTATGGCATTGGGGACAATCGCCTTTTTTGCTACCAGTAAGGCGTCTGGTGTACTCAAACGTAATACATCTATTATACTTTGCTCTCTTGTTATTGTTATATTGCCAAGTATTTTAACTTTTATTTTGAAAATTAAAACAGGTGGTGACTTCATACCAAGCATAAAATCATATTTTAATTTATTATTGATTGCTTTATTATGGCAAACAGAAATGACTATTTTCCTGTATTACGAATTAGATAGAATTTTTACTCTAGGTTCTAAAATCAAATTCGCACCCTCCACCCCCATGGAGAAGCTAGAAAATCCAGGTGTTTTAAATAAAAAATAAAAAGTAGAAATTAAACCAGATTCAAATAACGGGCAATAAAAATCGGTTAGGATATTCTCTGGATATTTCCCTTTCGCCACTGATTTATCATGTAATTTCTGCATTGGCTTTTCAAAGGGCATTTGATCAAAAACATTTATACCTTGGTTTTGTAGTTTCTTGATTGCTTTATTAAAAAGTTTTAAATTTGCTTCAATAGAACCCAGTCCTCCAGTACCTATTGGGCCACAAACCTGTACAAATGGTTTGGGTATTCGAGATATTATACGTTTGGCAATAATATATAAATCAGCTACTGATTTTGCCTTTTCCAAATCATTCCAGTCTTTATCTTCCCAATATTTTTTTGTTTCTTCACTAAACTGCATCCAGAAAAACAAGATTAGATATCAATCTCCGCCAGTTTGGCGTTAGATTGAATGAAAGATTTTCGAGGTGGAACCTCGGAGCCCATTAGGATGTCAAAAATTTCATTAGCTTCTTCGGCGTCTTTGATATCCACTCGCTTCAACACGCGATTTTTGGGATCCATGGTTGTTTCCCAGAGTTCTTCTGGATTCATTTCACCCAAACCTTTAAATCTCTGAATGTGAATCTTGTTTGATTTTTTCTTTACTTCTTCGGATTTTTCTACATCTTCTATTTCTTCAACTTCTTCGGTTAAACTAGTCTCAACTTCTTGTATCTCATTTATATCTGCATTCTTACCAACAATTTTAACTTTTTCCTCGTCAGTGTATGCATAAGAAATTTCTTTACCTTTTTTAATTTTGTATAAAGGAGGTTGAGCAATGTAAATATATCCGGCTTCTATTACTTCTCTAAAATAACGATAAAAAAGAGTTAGCAATAAAGTGCGAATATGTGAGCCGTCTACATCGGCATCAGTTGCAATAATTATTTTATGATAGCGAATTTTTTCTATATCAAAAGTATCACCAATAGAAGTCCCCATGGCGATAACAAGCGCGCGAACCTCTTTCGAAGCCAACATTTTATCAATACGTGCTCGTTCTACATTTAATATTTTTCCACGTAACGGTAAAATAGCCTGAGTGCGTCGATCTCTTCCTTGCTTAGCTGAACCTCCAGCAGAATCTCCCTCTACAATAAAAATCTCAGATTCCTCTGCACTCTTACTTTGACAATCAGCTAGCTTGCCAGGTAGAGTCATGCCCTCTAATGCTCCTTTACGAAGAATAGAATCTTTGGCTGCCTTAGCTGCCTTACGAGCCTTTAGGGCTAATACAGCCTTATTTATTATGGATTTAGCGTCATCTGGATTCTCTTCTAAAAAACTATTAAAGGCTTCACCAAACACAGTTGCTACGGCCCCTTGAGCCTCTGTACTACCTAGTTTACCCTTAGTTTGACCCTCAAATTGTATCTCCCGCAATTTTACTGAAATAACAGCAGTTAAACCCTCTAAAACGTCATCGCCCGTAAAGCCACCCTCGGAATCCTTCATCATTTCGTTCTTCTTGCAATAAGTATTAAGGGTACGAGTTAAAGCTGTCTTGAAGCCGGTTATATGAGTCCCACCTTCTGGATTATATATATTATTCGCAAATGGAAAAATTCTACTAACAATGTCGTCTACATATTGAAGAGCAATCTCTACCACTACGTCATCTTGTTCTTTTTCAATATAAAAAATATTTTTCTGAATTGGTTTTTGAAATTTATTATAATATTTAACCAAAGAAGTCAGTCCGCCTTCAAAATAAAAGGAGGTAGAAGGAAGCTCTAATCCCAGTTCCCGGAAATAGAAAACATCACTATCGTCAATCTTACCCTCATAACCGCGAGCATCTATGATTAAAATTTTCAAACCTTTTACCAAATATGCCTGTTGGCGAATATGACCCACAACTGTATGCCAATCAAATTTAATTTCTTTAAAAATTTCCATATCTGGTTCAAAAGTAATAATGGTCCCATTTTTTTTAGTGGAACCAACTTTTTTTACCGCTGACTTTTTCTTACCTTGAGAATATTCTTGCACATATTTACCTCCATCTTTATGTACATCCACTCTACAATAAATAGAAAGGGCATTCACTACTGAAGCACCGACCCCGTGCAGTCCCCCGGAAACTTTATACCCCTCCCCACCGAATTTACCTCCTGCATGTAGTGTAGTCATTACTGTTTCCAGGGCAGATACTTTTGTTTTTTTATGAACATCAACTGGTATCCCTCGGCCGTTATCAGTAATACGTACTCGATTACCAGACAACATAACAATTTCAATATCATCACAAAAACCACCCATCGCTTCATCACGAGAGTTATCAAAAATTTCCCATATCAAATGATGTAGACCTTCAGGCCCCGTGGTCCCAATATACATTCCAGGGCGTCGTCTAACAGGCTCTAGGCCCTCTAAAACAGAGATATCGGATGCATCATAATGGTGTCCGTTTTTTTGAGCTATTTTTATGTCTTTTTGGTCTTTGTTTTTAGCCATTTTAATTAAAAAAACAAAGCAGAAATAGGTAACTTCTGCTCTCTATATTATAGCAAAAACTAGCGCACTTGCCAATCATTATTTTCCTTTATTTTACTGGTTATTTTCTCCATAATTTCATTTATTTCAGCATCTGTTAGGGTGCGATCAAAAGACTGAAAAATTAGTCTAAAAGCATACGATATTTTGCCATCTTTTTTAAATTCATCAAAGAGTTCTGGGCCCCGCACTACCATATCTCCCATATTATCTTTTATTACCTTGGAAACTTGAAGACTTTCAATTTTTTCGGGCACCCACACCGCTATATCTCGTGCAATAAATGGAAACAGAGGCCACATCTTGAAAGCCGAGCTTGCATGCTTGTGCGAACGGTCTGGCCGGGGTTGGGGCCCCGGAGATCCGAGGACCTGAGCAGAAGCATCAAGCGAGGCCGATTTCGTGTAATCTTCTAATTCCACTTCTTTGACTTCTTTTTTGTTTCCATAGGCAACATGTATTTCTTCACCCTTTTTTGTAAACACTGTTCCAATTTCAAAAACTCTTACTTCATCTAACCCGAGTAATGCCGAATTGATTTGATTAAGTTTAAGACTTTCCTTTATTCCCTCGGTCAGATCAGTACGTAAGAAATTTTTATCCGAAGCCGAAGCAAGTACTTCTATCTCTCCTTTGTTTCTAAAAGTACTAGACATAACCTCTGAATATCCTTCAGCTAATAATTTATTTCTAGTAAATAATATTTGATTATATAATTCATTTGGTTTTGGTTTAAAATTTATCTTAGGTATTGGAGAGCCTAATTTTTTATATCCTAAAATTCTACCTATCTCCTCCGCCATATCTTCTTCTATTTCTAAATCAAGACGCCAAGAAGGAATGATAACTTCAAAAACACCCTCTTTCTCTGTATAGGAAAAATTATACCTTACTAATATTTCTTTCACTTGTTCCACAGTAACAAGCATACCCAAAATACTAATAAGTTTTTCGATTCGAAAGCTTAATTTTTTTTCTTTTTGTTTTTCAGGATAAATATCCACCACATCTTCAAAAATGGCATCAGGAAATATTTCAAAAATTAATCCAGAAAGTTCGCGCATGGCATAATCTCCAAGTTCGGGAGATAAATCATTTTCAAAACATTTTCGCGCATCGGTAAACACATTAAGCGCTTGTGCAGACTTTCGAGTCACAGTTGGATTAAAATTAGCTATTTCTAAAATGATATTTTTTGTACTCTCATCCACTTCAGGTATCTTGCCTCCTTTTATTCCTGCCACGCCAAGAACGTTTCTCTCATCAGCGATTATCATATTTCCCTCATTCAGCTCTTTTTCCTCTCCGGTTAATAGTGTTATTTTTTCACCCTTTTTAGCCATTCGGATAATAATCTTTTCATTCTCCATCTTATCCAAATCAAATGCATGTACCGGCTGACCGGAATCAAACATAACTAAATTAGCCGCATCTACAATATTGTTTATACTTCTTTGCCCTATGGCCTCTAAATGTTTAACCACCCAATCTGGCGAAGGGCCAACCTTTACGTTGCGTACTATTCGTCCCATATAACGACGGCAATTATTTGTCTGCACATCTATTTTTAAATCTGTTTTTTTAGATTCAGGTATTTTATATTTCGGAGCCGGATCAACAAATTTGATATTAAGCAGAGACGCAACTTCGTGCGCTATTCCTTGGTGTGACAGCAGATCATGCGCTCGGTTAGGTAAAATTTTAATATCTAAAACAGCATCTCCGTCCTCTCTTTCTTCTATGCTTTCAACTTCAGCTAAATGATAAGTAATAATATCCGCAAGTTTTTTTACTTCAGGTGCATCGGGTATATACCATTTTAGCCAATTGTAAGAAATCTTCATATTAAAATTGATTCAGACGTAAATCTCCTTGATAAAAAAGACGAACATCAGGAATACTCCACTTAATCATAGCAATACGCTCAAGACCACCACCAAAAGCGAAACCTTGAACTTTTTTTGGATCTAAGCCAATGTTGTGTAAAACATTTGGATGCAACATTCCCGCTCCCATCATTTCTAGCCACTTACCTTGAAATTTTGCAAAAACTTCAATAGAAGGTTCGGTAAAAGGAAAGAAACTGGGTCTAAACTCTATTTCTACTTCGTCACCCAGCATTTTTTTATAAAAGTGAGTCAACACACCCTTCAAATCAGCTAGGGAAATATTTTCACCAACCATTGTTCCATCTATTTGATAAAACTGCATCTCGTGAGTAATGTCTGTCGCTTCATTACGAAAAACTTTACCAATTGAAATAAAGGCAGAAGGCAGTCGTCCATCTTTACCAGCTTGCTCTAATGCCCTAGCGGTAACGGTAGTGGTGTGAGTACGCAAAACATTATCTTTTTTATTTTTAATCCAGAAAGTATCCTGCATGTCACGAGCAGGATGATTTTTAGGTACATTTAAAACATCGAAGTTATACCATTCGCTTTCCATTTCTGGGCCAGTGGCTATTTCAAAACCTAACTCTAAAAAAGCTTGGTAAGCCTCTTCGGACAGAATAGAAAGTGGATGTTTAGTACCATTGCTCATTTAGTAAATATAACAAAAAAAACCTTTAAAATCTAGCCAGAAATATAAAAAGGGCCCAGATAATAGCGTCGCTACTACCTGGGCACTTTTTTTCGATGACAGTTTTACAGCTTGCTGGCTGTCCTACTCACCCTTCTTGATTGGCTCTTGATCTTTAAGACTCAAGGCCACAATACCAATACCAAGAAAAACAATTGCAACAACAATGGAGCTCGCCAGCCTGATCTGACCCATCAAAGACCGATGGGTGTTGACATGTTGTGCTTCAATCCAATGCATTTGTACCTCCCTGAGAATTGGTCTGCAGGATAAAGAACAAAAAAGACCACTTGAGTGGCCCGTGTCTGCGTTCAATATTGAGATAATCTTAAGCGCAAAAACCAACCACCCAATTTGTAGTTGGTGGTACGGGTAAGAAATTAGTTTTGCACTTTCTTAACATAAATCCATAATAACATTTATAATTTTTAATGCAAATGTATGTTTATTTATATATCTCCGCCAATTTGCAATATTCACATTCGGTATTTTTACCATAAGAATTATAGTGGCATTCTCTCTTTAACCATTCTCCTTTTTTCACAGCTTGGTCATAATCTGCAATGTCTTTCACAAGAAGTTGAATCTGCTCTGGAGTAATAGTTGTCTCATAAAAAATATCTCCTACATTATTCGCTTCCACAAATTCAAGTCGTGAAGAGCTCACCCGGGCCTGCCATTTTGAATTTTCTGATAAGAGGTAAGTATACATCGTAAGCTGACGTAAATTTCCATTTAACCTGCCCTCTTCATCAATCTTTTCTATTTCACTCTTTTTGCGCACTCCGCCGGTTTTGAAATCTGTCACTCGCACAGAACCATCGGGAAGTTTTTCTATCAAATCAATTCGTCCGTAAATTTTTAAATGAGGAAACTTTTTATCTGCAAAGGAGATAGGGTATTCTGTTTCTCGACTTGAAACAATTTCTGCGAGTCTTCTTTCTACCCAGACTTTTACCACTTTTGCCACTGCTTCGTCAGAAGGCAGAATTACTTTATTTAATTTTAAAATCTGTTCAAGCGCCACATGCACCGCACTCCCGAAAACAAAATGCTCGTTTTCCGGCTGTGGCACAGAAAGTAAGTTTAAAAAATACCATTTCCAGGGACATTCAAAGAAATTATTGAGCATAGACGCGGAAATGTAACGTTCTTTATATTTTTTACTTACTAGCTTGGCAAGTTCATTTAAAGATTTTGCTGTCGAAATTTCTTTATCTTTTGTTTTTTTGTGTGTTTTTGTGAAAACTTCTTCGGGAAGTGTTGCAATAATCTTGGCTAACTCCTGTTCCCTACCTTTATGTGAAAAAGATGCATAAGACAACGTACAGAAATATTTAGCTCGAGTAATGGCGACATATAACTTGCGCTTTATCGCGTCTATGTCCCGCTCTTCTATTCTTGCGAGAATTTTCTCTGGTAGTAAAAAATTAAACCGTCGCCCACCAACCAAAGATCGCTCATCCAGGTGCGCTATCCAAACGAAATCAAACTCGAGCCCCTTCGAACCGTGGAGGGTTAAAACCCGAACACCGTTTTTCTGCTCAGTCAAAAGTTTTATCGGTTCGCCGTATTCCACTATTTTCTCAAGATAAGATACGAAAACGGATAACGACACTTCCGGACGCTTCTCAAGTAAGGACAATATAGTAGCCACTATATCTTCCATAGAAACCAGTCTTCTGGCAGAAGTTTCCGAAAAACTTATTTCTCGACCGAGAATTTCAATCAACGCCTTTGGGTTATTCTTTCCTGCATCATTCTGCCATTTGCCAAGTTTCTTAACCCAAGCTTCCGCTGGTCCGTCTCCCCAAAGTGAATTCTGTTTTTCTAAAATCTTCTCGAGAGAAAATTCTCGCATATTCATCTGAGCCAAAAAATTATGTGCATCAAGTGGTGATACTCCCGAAATATCGTCAAAAAATGAGAGCGCGAGCGAAGATCTGTCCCCTGTCGTAATTATTTTCAATATTCTTAAAAATGAATGTGTCTCTTTTTGGTCAAATAGATTGAGGGTTTCTTCTAGGGCAAGAGGTAGTCCCATTTCGTGAATTATTTCGAGAGCCACTCGCACCTGCACATTTTTTGGCACCAATATCACGCACTGATCTGGAGATACACCTTCAGCAATTTTCTTTCTTATCTCTTCTCCTGCCGCACGTATTTCCATATTTGGTGTTGACGCTTCGAGAAGCACAATGGGGTGTGACTCAGTCTTATGACTAACTAGTTTTTCTTCAGATAAAACGCTGGGTAGAAGTGCGTGCGCAGCGTCAAGTATAATTTGAGTAGAGCGATAATTATCGACCAATGGAATAAGCTGGGCACTTAGAAAACTTTTTTGAAAACCTGTAAAGTGATCAATAGAAGCACCAGCAAATCCGTAAATTAACTGGCGATCATCCCCCACCACAAAAATATTTGGTTCTTCTACTTCACTCCAGGTACGTACCAAAAACTCGTTCTGCACTCGAGAAGAATCTTGATGTTCGTCCACCAAAACGTACAAATATTGCTCTTGTATGTCGGCTAACGCTTCCTTAGAAGTTTCCACTATCCGAACCAAATTTTCTAGAACATCATCATAGTCCAACATATTTTTCTCTTTCTTTCTCGCTTCATAAACCTCCAAAAATCTAGCGACTTCGAGACTTTTCTCTAGACCTTCAATATTTTTTTTCACTTCTTGTTTTAATTCTCCTTTACTTTTTCCACGAGTAGAAATATTTTCCTCGTCTTCAGATAGATTCTTTACCTCCCTTTTGATAGCATCTTTGAATTCTTCATTAGTGATACGTTCACGTTTAAGTAAAGATATTATTGACTTTAAATCTTGAAAATATCGCGTACGGTCTCCTCGAGGACGTAAATATTCCCAATGCTCAGTCTCTAGAATTTCATCGAAAAATATCGCATTTTCCGACTCGTCCAAAAGTTTCGGTACTTCCTTAAATCCCAAAACTTCAAAATACTTTTCTATCATATCCAAACCAAAGCTATGAAAAGTGGCAATTTTGACCTTGGAGGCCTCAGAACCAATATATGTACTCAATCTTTCTTGCATAGCTTTAACTGCGGAATTCGTAAAAGTAAGACATAAAATACTATCAGCTTTAACTTGGGTTTTGAGAAGTATGTTGCCTATCCGAAGCGCTAAAATCTGGGTCTTACCAGTACCCGGACCCGCTACAACCATCACTGGACCGTCTATGGTATCAACCGCCTCTTTTTGGGTTGAATTTAGCTTTTTGTATTCCGTCTCAAAGGTTTTATTAGTCATCCCCTATATTTTACCCTTTAATACTCCATTTACCAATTTTTGTTCTTTTAATAGAAAAAGCTAAAGCAGGAATATCTATCTTGTTCCCTAGAGAATTTGCAATACCACGTACATAAGTACCACTACTACATTTAATTTTGAAACTAACTATGTTAATGTTAAACACCGAGTGTTTAACATTTAGAGCTTGGTTCCAAATTTTCAAAATTTCTTTTTGCCTGAAATCTCCTTCCACTTTTTTAATTCTTTTTTCAATATTTGTTAAAAGTTTCTTATTACTAATTTTTTTTAATTTTAAAAATTTTAAACTATGCACTTTTATTTCTCGTTGTGGTAATTTTACCTTCACATTACTTCGCCCATACATAAAAAGTGGTTTACCTTTGACTGTTTTGGAAGAATAAAGCGGATATTGTTGTTTGAATTGGCCGATAAAATTTTTTAAATTATTTTTTACCATTTTTTCTAATTCCGACATTCCAATATTCGTTAGAATATTGGAATGAACAACCTTACCCAAAATATCGTACGTATCTGTAGCAAAACCAAAAAGGATTTCAAACTCATATTCCTTATTTAAAGCTAAGTATTTGTCTTTTTGCTTGATTTCTTCGCCTACCAACACTAGTAAAACACCACTAGCCATCGGATCCAAGCGCCCAGCATAAGTCATTTTTTCATCTTTGTATTTCGGGTTTGCCATGCGGAATCTATCCAACGCTTCAAGCGGTGTTTCCCCTTCTTTTTTGTTTAATAAAATTATTTTTTTCAAAGCATCTATATTATATGAATAAATCAGACAAAATAAAAACCACCCATATATTTCTACGAGGGCGGTTTTTATTTTAATTACATTTGTGCTGGAGTCTCCGGAGTAGCTGGTGTCTCAGGGGCAGCAGCAGGAGTCTCAGTTGCGGAAGCCTCAGCTGCAACTTCTTGTAATGGAACGTTGCATGTTGGGCAAGTACCAGCTGCTTCAGCTGTATACGCACATGAAGGACATTTATAAGTCATAATATTTTAAATTACTTAACTATTAACAAAATAGGCTTGCGACTATTACCCTTATTTAACACCCTAGAATCTTAACATAAACAGCTAAAAAAATCAACAAAATTGAGCCTAAAATGACTAATTTCAATTCTGGCGGAGGCGGAGAGATTCGAACTCTCGATACCTTTCGGTATGCCACCTTTCCAAGATGGTGCACTAGACCGCTATGCGACGCCTCCTTTTATTAATTTTTTAAAAGCTTCTCCACTTTTGTAAGACTTAACCTGTCTTTCTCTTAACCATGCACTTTTTTTATCTATACAGGCCTCCGTAAAAATAACTTTCCACGGACGATAAGGTTTGGTAGATTGATTTGCTCCACTATTGTGGTGTTTCAACCTATCCCTTACACTTGAAGTGTAACCTATGTAGTATCGACTATTTTTCTCACTTTGTAAAATATATACAAAATACATATCCTGCGACCCACCGCTTTCAGCGGGGTCCCGCCTTCCGGCGGTGAGCCTCCTTAATATTATTTCCACCTATTCTAGCATATTTAAGAAATCTTTCTCATTTAATATTTTTATACCTAATTTTTGAGCCTTAGTAAACTTTGAACTCATTCGAGTCTGAAGACTCTCAGAGTCTGAACGACCAGAGCCGTCTCCAGCTACCACATAAGAAGTGTGTGAAGATACTGAACCAGAAATTTTTCCTCCCAGAGCTAATATTTTCTCTTTAGCTATTTCGCGAGACATGTGAGTCAAGGTACCAGTTAAGACAAACGTTAATCCTGCTAATTTACCCTTTTCTTTCTTTTTTGTTTCTTCTATTATAACTCCATTTTTTTCTAATTTTTTTATAAAATCTAAATTATTTTTATCTCGAAAAAAATCATATAAACTCCTAGACACTGCCGGACCGATATTTTCTATTTCATTTATTTCTTCTATGGTGGCTTCTTGTATTTTTTCTAAATTAGTAAAATGCTCCGCTAGATCACGTGCTGTTTCCTCTCCTACATGCAAAATACCCAGAGCCCAAAGAAAGCGAGTCAAGGGAATTCTTCTCTTACTATTTATTTCCGCAATAATATTTTCAGCTGATTTATCTCCAAATCTCTCCAAGGGAGCAATGTCTTCTTTGTTCAAAGTAAAAATATCAGCAGCATCAGTAATTAATCCCTCATCTTTAAATCTCCTTAAAATTTTTGGGCCCAATTCATAAATACCAAAAACTGAAACAAAATGCTCTAAGTATCTTTCATTTTTTGCTGGACATTTTGTGTTGGGACAATAATAAGCAACTAATTCTTTTTTTTCTACTACAGTATTGCAAACCGGACACACTTTTGGTATTTTTATTTTTTTCTCTTTACCAGTGCGCATTTTAATCAATACCTCTACTACCTTAGGAATCACATCGCCCGCCTTTTCAATCACCACCGTATCGCCAATTCTTAAGCCCAAACGCTCTATTTGATCCATATTATGCAAAGTAGCTTTAGACACAATTGATCCAGCCACCTTGGTTGGCTCAAAAATAGCTAAAGGGGTTAAAACTCCGGTTCGTCCAACGTTTATTTTCACATCTTTTACTATGGTGGTTACTCTTTCTGCGGGATATTTAAAAGCCACCATATACCTAGGTGCCTTACCCACAACTCCTAAAATAGTTTGTAAATCGGAATCATCTACTGAAATAACAATACCATCGGTACCATAAGAAAAAGAATCACGAATTTTTTCAAATTTTTTAATAAAATCAATTACCTCTTCTAGGTTTTTACAAATAGCTTCGTGTTTATCTACTTTAAACCCTAGATCTCTGAGAATTTTATGTTCCGTGGAATGCAAGGAGTGAAAATTACGACTAATAGATTCCCACTGAGCTATGTCGTAAGCAAAAAAATCTAATTTTCTATCTGCTGCTAATTTTGAATCTAGTTGACGCATGCTACCAGCTGCCGCATTTCGGGTATTGGCAAAAAGTGGTTTACCTTCTTTTTGATTTTTTATATTTAATTTTTGCAATATGTCTTTAGACATCACCACCTCTCCTCGCACTTCTATATATTTAGGATGTGGAGATGATAAAAATAAAGGTATGGAATGTATTGTTCTTAGATTCTGGGTTATATCTTCTCCTACAAACCCATCTCCCCTAGTAGCACCTCGCACAAATTTACCATTCTCGTAAATAAGTGATACTGCTAAACCATCAAACTTAACTTCACAAAAATATTCAAATTTTTTATTTGGTATTAATTTTTTTATTCTTTTCTCCCAATCATAGAGTTCTTCATTAGAAAATACATCATTCAAAGATAACATACGATTTTTATGTTGAACTTTTTCAAATTTCTCCAACGCCCTACCGGCCACTCTGTTTTCTGGAGAATTTAAATCAATAAATTCAGGGTATTGTTGTAATAAATCTTTTAGTTCTCTATTTAAAGAATCATAAACATCATCTGTAACCGACGGCGTATTATAGGTATGGTATTGCTCACGCAAACGCGCAATCTCTTTTCGAAGTTTTGTAATTCTTTTTTTAGATTCCTCTTTATTCATAGGATTTTAATTAATAGGATAATTTGATCTCACGTTCAACTCTGTTCGAGCTAGTAGAATCACAATTGGCATCTCCGGTATTATATCCCTTGGAAGTTATCGTGGTGTAAGTATAGGGATCAATGAAATTTTTAACAATTGTTACTTTTGCGCAACTTTGACCTGAGCTACCAAGACCAGTAAAAACAAAATTCCAAGAAGGGTCACTACCATTTAGGGTTATATTTGTTTTATTGCATCTCATATCTGCAGTCCCCGTAAAAGCATTTAAATCTGGGTCAGAATTATCAAAAAATAAGGCACACTCTGCACCAACATCAGCAGCAAAAAAAGCATCATTAGTATCTCGAGCGGAAGTACTAAATCTAACTTCATTGAGTGAAATATTAATAACCCCCAGGGCAATAGATAACAAAATACTGGATATGGTTACCGTAAAAAGCATAACAAATCCTCTATTATTTTTTAATGTATTTGCTATCATATTATTCTACCCATCGAAACAAATTCTCATAAAAAGTTATTTGGTACGTTCCAGATCCTTGAGTCCACGACACAGTGGACGATATCCCAAGTTCATCTCCACTGATTAGATCAACTGTAATTTGACGAACAAAACCCGAATTATCACCAGTCAGATAATTATATTGACCAGTACTAGAATCATATAAAAGAGGCGCGCAAGTAGCCCCACACTCAATCATATAAATTCCAGTAATCGGTTGTGCCTGATTACTATAGTTCAAATCTTGGTCATCAAAATAGCAACCGTTATCTAGATGACACTTAGCTGGAGAACTAATCAATTTTGTTTTAAAAGCATCCCAGCCAATAGAGCCATCTTCGGAATATAATACATAAGTATCTCTTATATTTCTCATATATTCTATACCCTCCTGAGCTAAGTAAGCGGCAATATTTTTTCTTTTAGCATAGGTGGTGTCAGAAATACCCTGAGATAAAACGGTCATTAATCCTAAAATTGACACAGAGAAAATCGCTAAAGCAATCAGTGTTTCTACTAATGTAAATCCTGTATTTTTTTGTTGAATAAACTTTTTCATAATTAAATATCTAACAATCGTTGGGAAATTGATGTTTGTAATGAAAAAGGAGTGGTAACCTCTCGAGTCGTAATAGATCCAACTAATTTAATTAAAACCAGGGGTTGTTGAGTATTGGTAGATGGAGGTTCCGCTCCCAGAACAGCAAAACCGGAAATAGCATCGATTACAACTTCGTCTGGTGTTAATTGGATAAAACTATTTGCTCCATTGGTAGATTTAAAAACCTTACCATCATTACTGACATAATAAACCCATTGATCATTATAATCTTCAGGATCACCCTCGGGTGATTCAAAAGCAAGACCCCAGCCAGAAGCACAACTCTTGGGAACACTTAGGGTGCCTGGAGACAAAATATCAGCTCCGGAAAAACATTGATAGTTATAACCAATCCTTAAATTTCGAGAAATGTCTTCAACCACAAAATTCAGATTATCTAAAATAGAACGCACATCTTGAGACTTTCTGTGTAAAACATTAGCATTCAATAAAGAACCCATGCCATACATAATAACAACTAAAAAAATAGAAACAGCAATCATTGTTTCGATGATTGTATACCCAGATTCTTTTTTGGAAAAAATATAAAACATATTAGTTAATTTGAATTCTGCCAGAGGCATATAATTTAATAAAAGATTGGATAGATTGAGGTGAAATAATTGAAATTTGAACATGAGATATGTTTGGACCTAAGGCAGAACTTGATTGAAAAATGGCCGTAGAGTCGGGTCGAGTGAAAGACAGGGTTAGATCGTTAATATTTTGAATAGTAGCATCTTGATAAACAACATCAAGACTAGATATGTAATTTCCCTTGGTAATGCTAATTTTATCTACACATTCACCAGTACAATCTGTCCCCTGATAAGCATTGTCATTATTTAAATCAACAAAATAAATAAAACTTTTATTATCAGTGGTAAGATCCACATAAATCCCATAAGACGGTTTCCAGGTTGGCGTAATTTCAGCTTGTTGAGCCAGACTAGGGAATCTTCCAAAGATAGAAGATTTTTGCGCATCTACCATCTTGAGCGCTATATCATTGGCTAAATTTTTAATTTCTACCCTCTCTTGAAATTCTGCATAATTAAATATAATTAAAGAAGACATAATAGAAAAAATACTAAGTACCACTATGAGTTCCACATAACTCATACCTCGATTTAATTTAAAGTTTTTTAATTTTTTAAAAAATTGGAAATACATACAACTCAAAAAGAAATACTAAAATGGTACTAAAAATCAAAAAAGGAGCGAACGGGATTTCGCTTTTCATTTTGTATTTTTTAGAAAACAAAATAAGAAAAATACCAAATAAAGCTCCAGTCCAAAAAGAAATAACCACTCCAGAAATAGCTCTATTAAGACCAACTAGCCAACCTAATCCCAAAACCAACTTAGCATCCCCCAGGCCCATCCAGGCACCCTTAGATATTAACCACAGCAAAGCAAAAGGTAGGGCTATAACAATACCAGCATAAAATTGAGATAAAGTAATAAAATGAATAAATGGCCCGTAATTATTAAAAAGAAACAAACCCGCAAATGACCATATTCCTAGGGTTAAAGACAACTTATCGGGAATTATTTTATGTTTTAAATCATAAAAAGCGATAATTATTAAAATTGAAAAAGCTATAGCATAATAACTATAAGTAAAAACAAAACCGATAAAATTGGAAAAGAAAAGATTTTGAAATTTCAAAAAAAGACTCAAGAAAATTAATCCAGTTAGGGATTCTACTATTAAATAAATTCTAGAAATTTTAGTTTGGCAGGTTCGACATCGACCCCTCAATACTAAAAAACTAAATAAGGGAATAAGTTCATACCAGCAAAGTTTGTTGTGACAAGAAACGCAAGCACTTCTGCCTTTTAAAACCCTAGAAGTATGAAATCGATAAATAACGACATTTAAAAAACTACCCACAACTAAGCCTAAAATTAAGAAAAAAAATGGAATTAAAAAAGTCATATAAATTGGCCTCCAAAATGATTAAAACTATTATCATTATATCACACAGCCCTAAAACAAAACACCCCGATAAATCGGGGTGTTTTGAGCTAAAAATCTGTACTTAATAAGATTAAGGGCACACCGTAGCATTCGCTGCGAGAAACGCATTTGTAAGCTGTTTAGAAGCACCAGCACTGTCTACACACCAAGAATTAGCTGGAGTAACTTTAGTACCAGATCCAACTGCCCAAGCTCCATTATCAGCTGCTAAATGACACACAACAGTTGTAGCGGTGCCTGCCGTAGCAAGACTATTAACCACTGTTCCACCTAAAGCATTAGCTGCTGCTTGTGTCTGATTGCCGACAACAGTATCTGTACATAAACCCGCATAGCTGTTTGGCGTGTTGTTGTCATAAACAAGTTCTGCCTGAACACGAATATTTGCCAAGTTAGCTTTAATAGCAGCATCGGCACCTTTAGCACGAGCTGTGTTAAGAGATGACAAAACCACAGAAGCCAAAATACCAATAATGGCTACGACCACCAAAAGCTCAATTAAGGTGAAGCCTTTTTGAAAATTCATTTTTTTCATAAAAACAATTTATAACTAATTAATAATAATTAACAAACAAAAATATCGACTTATTGATTCTAATCTATCTATTATACCATAAAATCAAAAAAGTTATCCACAGGGTAGTAGAGCGTAGCTCACTACCCTGCAAGCATGACTCAATTTTGAAAATTTAATCTAACTAATACTGCCGGCTAGGTTGTAAATAGGCATCAAAACAGAAACTAATAGAAGACCAACACCCAAACCAAGAATAACTATCATAACTGGCTCAATCATGCCCACCAAAGTATCAATGGCGTCATCCACTTCTCGTTTATAAAATTCAGTTAAATTTTTAAGAATACTACCCAAAGACCCTGTTTCCTCTCCGACTTTTATCATCTGGACCATTAAACCTGGTACTTCTTCGTGTCTCTCTAGGGCTGCCGAAAAAACCAATCCAGATTTAACTGAATCTGCAGCATCTTTTAAAATTGTTTTATATACCATGCTACCCACCACATCAGCAGTGATATCTATGGATCGTACTATCGGTACACCTGAAGAAAGCATGGTATCCATATTATCTGATATTCTAGATAAATAAAGTTTTTGATATAAATTACCAACAACAGGAACGGTTAGACGAATTTTATCTAAATAAACTTTTCCCTTTTCAGTGACAGAAAGTCTCCAAAGCCAAATACCTAACAAGATAGCAAAAATAGCGGCAATAAATCCATAATTCACAAAAAAGTTAGAAGCAGCAATAACAATCTTGGTATAAATAGGTATCTCTTGTCCTGAATCTAAGATGATAGAAGAAAGTTTTGGTATAACTACTACAAACATTAAACTCATCACAACTATGAACGTAAAAATAACAAACACCGGGTAGATTAAAGCATTTCTGGTTTTGGAGGTAAGGGAATATTGACGATCTAAGTATAAAGCCAAATGCAAAAATACTTGATTTAATTTTCCGGTTTCTTCACCAACCTTAACCATGTTAATATAAAAATTTGAAAACATATCTGGATGCTTGGCTAGTGACTCAGAAATAGACACTCCGGCTTGTAAATCATCACTTATTTGAGTAAGTTTACGAGCCAATAATTTATTGTCTGCATTGGCTGCTAGCATGGAAAAAGCTCTTAAAGCAGAAACTTGTGCATCAAATAAAGTGGCAATTTGCCTAGACAAAATAACTACTTCTTTTTTGGAAACCTTTTCAAAAAAAGAAAGATCTAAAATAGATTTATGTTCACTTTCTTCTTTGATAGAAATCACAACCAATCCTCTACGCTGTAATCCACTAATGGCGATATCGCGAGTTGGCGCGTCTATTTTACCTTCTTTATTTACTCCATCATTACTTATAGCTTTATATTTAAATAACATATCGGTAAGATTAAATCATACGCTCTAATCCTTTCGGATTAAGAGAATACTGATAAGCGTCCTCAATTGATATTTCACCACCACGTACCAACTCTAACAAAGAGTGGTTAAGATCAACCATACCATGTTCAGAGCCAGTTTCAATAACCATGTCAATTTCATGTGTTCTTTTTTCTCGAATTAAATTGGCCACTGCATTATTATTTAACAAAAGTTCATAAGCAGGAACTAACCCTCCAGTAATTCTAGGAACAAGTCTTTGAGAAAAAATCCCAAGCAAACTAGAGGCTAGTTGATTGCGAATTTGGTCTTGTTGATTGGCTGGAAAGGAATCAATAATTCTATCTAGGGTCTGAGAAGCATTATTAGTATGAAGAGTAGACAGCACCAAGTGTCCAGTTTCAGCTGCAGTAACCGCAGTAGCAACCGTATCAGGGTTTCTCATCTCTCCGATCATAATCACATTCACATCTTCTCGAAAAACTGACTTGAGGGCAATATGAAAACTTTTTGTATCAATTCCAACTTCTCGTTGACTAATTATTGATTTATTGGGAATGTGAACATGTTCAATCGGATCTTCAATGGTTACAATATTGCGTGCCTGTTCTGTGTTGATAACATTCACCATGGCAGCTAGGGTAGTTGACTTACCTTGACCAACTGGACCCACTACTAAGAAAAAACCTTGTTTTTTATGAGCAATTTCAGAAAGAACTGGAGGTAGATGTAATTCAGATAAGGTTTGTACTTTAGGCACCAAACGAAGAACAATAGAAATTAAACCTTTTTGAAAAAAAGCATTTCCACGCATTCTAGTAGATTCACCAAAATTATAAGCAAAATCAATTTCTTGATTTTCCATAAACTTATCTAATTTATCTTGACTCAACAAAACAGCTAAAATTCCTACAGTGTCTTCTTTGGTAAAAACAGGATACTTGGATAAAAAAATAAGTTCTCCAGAAACACGAATAGCAGGCACTCTAGAAACACCCAGATGTAGGTCTGAACCACCCTGGTTGATTACTGTCGATATTAATTCTTCAAGTATTTGTTTGTGTTCCATAATGTTTCTATTATTATACTATAAAAAATTAAGCTAAACTAATGAAATTTTATTCGTATTCATTACTAAAATTGTAAACTTCTGTAAGTGGAATAATTCCTTTTAAAGATTTAAGCATGGCATCTTCACGCATAACCAACATACCCTTGGCACGAGCTGCTTTATAAATTTCAGAATTAATTGGGTTTTTCAATATTACCCTTTGCATTTCTTGGTCAACTTTAAACATTTCACAAACAGCAATACGACCCTTGACCCCAGACGGACAATCGGTGGTGGGCACTATTTCATACATCTCATTTCCTATTTCTATTTTATTTCTAAATTCTGCTGGTAAGTCTTTAAGCTGTTCTTCAATTTGAAGTTGAACACTTGGATCTATTGGAACTTTTTTTCGAGCTGAAGGACAAGTAGTTCGAGCTAATCTTTGAGCCATGGAAAGTATTAGAGTAGGTGCAATTAAATAGGGGTCCACTCCCATATCAACAAGTCTAGGTATGGCACCGACCGCATTGTTGGTGTGAAGAGTAGAAAGCACCAGGTGTCCAGTTAGAGCTGCTTGAATAGCCAATTGAGCAGTTTCTTTATCGCGAATTTCTCCAACCATAATTATGTCTGGATCTTGACGCAAGATAGAACGAAGTCCTGAAGCAAAAGTATAACCGATTTCTGGCATCATTTGTGATTGATTAATATTAGGCATATGATATTCCACAGGATCTTCCAAGGAAACAATGTTGCTACTCTCCTTATCGAGTTCATTCATCATGGAATATAAAGTAGTAGATTTACCAGAACCAGTCGGACCAGTAATCAATATTAACCCATAAGGTTTCTTTAATGCCTCTTTAATCAACTCCATGTTTTCAACCGATAAGCCAAGTTCGTTCAATGGCTTAACTCCTTTTTCGGAGTCCAGAATTCTGATTACGACCTTCTCTCCGTAATAAGCCGGCATTGTAGAAACACGAAAATCAATTTTTCGGTTATCTAATTTAGTAGTAAAAGATCCATCTTGCGGTTTTCTTTTTTCGTCTAGACGCAATTTAGCTAAGATTTTAACACGTGCCACAATACCACTATATACATTTGGTGGCAAAACTATTGAAGTATGTAAAATACCATCAACACGAAAACGCACTTTTACTTTTTCTCCAGTATGTTCAATATGCACATCAGATGCTCCTCCCTCAATTGCATTTCTTAAAATAACTGCGACAATTTTAATTACGGGTGCGTCTTCAACTATCTCGGCTTCTTCGCCGGGCTTAATGCTCCCCATCTCTTTACTTAATTTTTCCGCACTTAAACCCTTTACATCATTTTCTTCCTCATTCAGTTCTTTCAGCGCCTCTTCAACTTGCACTCCAAGACCCTTATAGGTCTCCATAATATTGTTATAATCGCTTTTAGAAATCAAAAAAAGCTTAAAGGGAATACCTAATTTAGTAGAAATAAACTGGAGAGCATCGATAGCTTGAACATTTTCCGGATTAATAACTCCAACCTCTAGTGCTCCATCTTTAAGAGCAATAGGAGCAAATCCATAATGAGTAGCCGAATCCTCTGAAATATACTTTAAGGTATCAAAAGACATTTCCTGAACATTAACTTTCCTAGTTGGTATTTTTAAATAACTCCCCTTAACTTCAAGAAGTTTATCTTCCGGTATCCCAGATTCAATTAATACTTGATCAATATCGCCATTGTATTTTTCTTTGGCGCGACTTTTGATTTCATTTATTTGACCTTCTTGAATAAGGCCCTTTTGTGCTAATTCTTCTAAAAAACTCATATTTAATTTGATTGTGGTTCAGGTGTGTCAGTTTTATTATTTATTTTATTTTCTACTCCAAAAGAAGCAAAAGGATTAGGCCGACCTTCGTTACCCTCTGGAACCAACACTACATTAGAATCAATTAAAACTATAAAAGCAGGGTCAGAAAAGATAGAATCATCTAGTTTAATATTTTTAATATTTAATAAAATAGGTAAAAAATCTTTATCCAGGGTTGAATCTGTTACATTAACTGGAGTGGAACTATCAGAAACAGACACTAAATTGGCTGGCTCGGGAGATTGCTTAATAAAGAAAACATAAACCAATATTAAAACAATGGCTACAGAAATAAAAATTATTATGTTTTTTATATTAGATGACATTTTAATTCTTCAACCAATAGGTCTTAACTTGTAAATTGTATTTATAAACATCCGACGAGCTACCTAGGGCAGTACTAGATGAAAAAGAAATTGAAGTAACATCTACAATTCTTAAATTATTTTCAATATCTTTCAAAAAATTAATAAAATTACTATAACTACCTTCAGTAGAAAATCCTAAACTCCAAACGCCATAATCCTTACGGAAATTTTGATTAAGAACCTCTCCTTGAATCACTCCAGGGCTAGTGGTTGATTCTTTTGGAGTTGCATCATATTTTACATCTTTCAAAACCATTCCATATGGTAAAGCTAATTTCTCTAGCTCTAAAACTAAGCGAATATTATCAACACTTTCTGGTAATAATTTCTGTAATTTATTTAAATTCTCACCACCAATTGCATTGTATTTTTGAGTTAATTTATCTCTTTCGTTTTCCAAAGCCTTAGAATTACTTAAAGCTTGATTATAAGCACTCATTTCCTCTCGTAGCAACATCACATCTTGATATAAAGGACTGGTATAAATAACAAACATTGCGATGGTGGTTCCTATTAAAATTGTTGGTATTAAAAATTTAAACATATGTATTAGATTGAAACATCACTTGGTAAATCACTATTAAGGGGTTCTTCATTGGTATGTAATAAGGTATTTTTAAAATCAACAAAAGTTGGATCAACAGAAAATTCTAAATCAAAAAGCACGTTACCACTGTTATCTAGGGACAAATTGGAAAAAATCGGATCAATAAAATATTTATTTTGAGCGAATAGATTAGATTGTAAGGCAACTGATCTATAGCCTATCGCTACGCCACTCATCTTTACTAAAACTCGAGTAGTTCTTTCATCGTCTAGAGTATAATCAAATTTGGTAAAACGAACCGTTTTCATGGTAACAGATTGCAGTGCTTTAAATATAGGTGAAATAGCCAAGTGTTTAGATAAAATCTCAGTTGAAGCTCGTAAGCGTTTATCTAATGTTTGCAATTGGGTTATTTTTGATGGTTCAAAACGATTTTTTGCTAAATTTAAATCACTTTCCATTTTGGTAATATTTTTTGTTACTACATCTCGATAAAAATATAATCCTCCAGAAGCAACTACCATAGTGCATAACAAAAAAATAGAAAGTACGAGCAAAAAACCAACCGGCTTTGTAGCAACCGCCCGTTCTTCAATCATCGGTTTTTTAGGTATGAATGATGTTTGAAAATTTTGCTCCATTTGCTTATATACCCTACCTCTATTATCGCACTTATTGTAATTTTCGTAAAGCTAAACCTATGGAAACTGCAAACTCAGGGCCCATAGTTAATAAAACTTTATCCAAGAATGGGGGTGCATCAACTTTTGAGAATGGATGCCCAAGTTCAATTTCGGCTCTAAAATTATCAGCGGCTAATTCTTTCAATCCTTTAAGTAAAGCCCCACCCCCAGAGAGTATTACCTTACTAATGCTTTTATTATATTTCTTTTCATAGCTTAAAACCATATTATTCACCTCAGAAAATATATAATCTACATGGACTTTAATAATTTCAGCTAGATTTTTATCAGCTGGATTACCAAAAAGACCAAATTCTTTTTTCATTTTTTCAGCTTCAGAAAATGTAACATCCAAAGATTTAGCAATCGCATCGGAAATATTTGCCCCTCCCCTATTGATAGTGTGATAACCTTTCACCATACCAAATTCTACTAAAGAAAGTTTGGTATATAGAGCACCAAAATCAATTAATAAAACCAAAGACAACTCGTGCTCAAAATTTGACCGAACAGAAGAAAAAACCTCAATTTCAAAAAACGATGAAGATAAATCGCATTGGGATACGATTGAACGAGCTCTTGAAACTGCATCGTTTTGAGTGGCAACCACTAACACTCTTTTTTTGTCTGTGTTTTGAGTACTATTTTCAGGATTATGCATTTCTTCAAAGGTGGGTTCTTTTTCTGGTAGTAAAAAATAATCCAAAGAAACTTCGCTGATTGGAACTGGAATGTATTTACGAGCTTCAACTGGAATAATTTCAGATATTTCACTATCTTTTATTTGAGGGGGAAGCTCTATGGTAAAAATTAAACTTGATTGTACGGGAATAGATAAAGCTGCCGACTTACTAGTTACTCCAGACTGTTTTAACACCTCCTTTAAAGCTTCAGTTAATTTATCTACGGGCAAATTAGTTGTTCTTCCAACATCTAGGCTGACATAGGGTCCCAAAGAGATTGCACCATAAGTTTCCAAAACAGCCTTACCTCCTTTTTTCCGTAATTCTACCACCTTAATAGCTGAAGAGCCGATATCAACACCAACAGCACTACCATTGCCACTGTCTTGAAATACATTGGTTTTTGGGAAAAATTGTTTAAACGGATTTTTCATCTGAATTTTATGCTAAAATACTAGTTAATTATAACATATACTTATCCCGTTAGAAATCCCATATGTTTTTAAACACCATATTAGACATAATTTTCCCCAGATATTGCCTCTCCTGTAATATCGCCGGTACTGATCTATGTACGAGGTGTCTTGCTTCATTTCCGAACCCAGAAAGAGAAACTGAAAATTGGATTTTTCCTTTGTTTGATTATCGTCATCCACTAGTAAAAAAGACAATAAAACTTATAAAATATAAAGGCAAAATAAAGCTGATAGACACCCTTGCTGAGATACTCTATGGAGCAATTTTAGAAGAATTAACAGAATTACAAGTAATGGAAAATTTTCAAGAACCTGTTTTAATCCCCATACCCCTATCTAAGAAAAGATATAGAGAGCGAGGTTTTAATCAAGCAGAACTACTTTGCAAGCAAATTATAAAAAATGATGAAAATAAATATTTAACATTATTCAGTAATGTTTTGGTAAAAATAAAAGAAACAGAACATCAAGCTAATATTAAAGATCGGATAATTAGACTAAAAAATCTAAAAGATTCGTTTGTTGTCACAAATGGTAATTTAATCAAAGGGAGAAATATTATTTTGATAGATGATGTTACAACTACCGGAGCAACTCTAAATGAAGCTAGAAAAATATTAAAGAAGTCGGGGGCTAAAAAAATAATTGCTTTTACTATAGCTCATTAATCTAATTCCATAAATCCCAAATCATACCAGCGATGTTGCGAGGCTTACCTTCTAGGGCATAATAATGTAAATCTATAAAAGGCAAAGAATTACATTCAATAATTCCCCATCTTTGGGTTGAGGCAGGTTTGGTTGGATCAGGTATGATGCAATCAAAACCCGCCACAGCTAGTTCAACGGCATGAGCAGCTTGTTCTAATATCGGAATAAAACTAGGGTGAAGCTCGTCAATCATTTCTTTAGTAGTTCCGCCAAAAAGCCGACCCACTCTATGAGATAAAGATAAAAATACACCCTTAGGTAAAATATCGTCCAAAGTAAAACCAGCACGAGATATGTGATTATTTAATTCCTGATCAATCCAAATACGCTCTACCCGATCCGGTCTTATTTTGTCTTTTTCTTCTATAAGCTCTTTAATGGTTCTGACACCGTCACCAATAATAAAAGGCGCCCTACCTTTATAAAATCCAGCCAAGACCCCATTTATCAGTGTCGCTCGACAGACATCTCCTGCGAGGTGCTCTTCAACAACGACATAGGGACATATTTGCCTAACCACGCCTATTCCTTCTTGAAGTTGTGTAATAGTATTGATGTTGGTTGTGGTGTGTCTTCCTCGAGAACCCATTTTAGGTTTTACAATTATGGGCTTTTTAAATTTTGAAAATATTTGCTCAATATTGGTTGAACGAAATAATGGTAATTGAAAATAATCTGGAACAGGAATGTTTTTTTTAATAAATTCTTTTTTAAGTATTGCCTTATCGTCCCAATTTTTACCCACTTTCATAAACGAAGGTGGGATTGGAATACTATCAAAGTAAATATCTTTACCATGAAATAAAGCATGATAATAATCCAATGGTTTACCTAAAAGTATTATCTGCTCCATTTTTATCCCCCTTCTTATGGCTTCTTCCCAAATAACTCGAGAACGAAAAGTGTTAGCTTTATTTATATCAGAAGAAAATTTGGCTAATTTAAAAAATACAAGTGTTTTAAATAAAAAAACTGGAATATAGTTGGCAAAGTGTTCTAAAAAACTAGGAACATATTTAGGAAAATTAGTAGTATATCCATCTAAAGTGATAGAAATTAAACTTTCACAATATGAAAAAAAATGATTAATTGGAGCATCACCACAATAAGAACAAGTGCTTTTTTTAATTGATGGTTCTTGTCGCATAATAATAATAACCTAAAGAGACAGCTTTAGGCTGTCTCTTTCTTGAATAAACAAACTATATCTTAATGACCTCCTTTAATCATAAAATTAAATTTAATTAATAATAAAATTGATAATAAACGACTACTAATCAATTATACCACAATAATATTATTGCACACTAGTCCAATCGAACCCTCTTTATCTTGACTACAAAGAAAAGGTAAATCAGCTCTAAAATACTAAAAGTGTTTAAGATTAGAATAGCAATAAACCACTTACGCTCATTTCTTTTAACTGCGTGCCATAATGCCAACCCTTTCCAAAACAGGGTCCAAAGAATAATTAAAAACAAAATAATCAATTGCGAACCCGAAAGTTCAAAATCACCAAAAGGTATAAAATTTTGCATACTTAAATTATATCACCTTTTAAAAAAATTAAAACCAGGCAAAAAGTTTAGCAATAAATAAAACATATAAGGAAAGATAAAAAGCACCCTCCCATATATAAATTCTCTTAGATATCCCGGAAATAATGAACAATAAAGTGGTAAGAGCCATAACCGGCACACCAATTTTGAAAGTTTGATTATCTATTGGTAAAACCCCAAAAAGCCCAGGTAGGCCAACCACCATTAAGGCATTGAAAATGTTGGAGCCTAAAATATTACCTAAAGCAATTTCTGATTTTTTATTTAAGGTTGCCTTAGCAGAAACAAAAAGTTCTGGTAATGATGTACCTACCGCCACAGCAGTAATAGCGATTACCCCCGTTCCAATATTTAACATAGTGGATAATTGAACCAAAGATTCAATTAAATATTTTGCACTGAAAACTAATCCAACAATTCCTAAAATTAATAAAAATAAATCTCGAATTTCCAATTTAGGACAATCAAATCCCACCCTAACATCTTTTCTAGTAATTGCTATTTCATTAATATCTTTATGAGAAATTGTGTAAATAAGATAAACACCATAAGTAAGAACCATTAACACAGATTCTCCAAAAGTAACTTGTTGGTCCCAAGCAATCCCCAAAAGTAATACAGTACTAATAGCCAAAAGCGGTAAATCTAAATCAATTAAATTTTTTTCGATTATTAATTCTTTACTAATAATAGAAGAAATACCAACCACTAATAAAATGTTGGCGATATTGGAGCCAACAACATTGGCCACCACCACATCACTAACTCCTTGCAAGACAGCCACAAAGGAAGAAACTAATTCAGGAAAAGACGTACCCACACTAACAATGGTAATTCCCACGATAAATGGAGATAAGCCAAGAGAAAGTCCAATTTTCTCTGCACTTTCAATCAACCAATCCGAACTTTTCACCAATACGGAAAGTGAAACCACAAAAACAATTATCCAAAATATAAGCATAAAATTTATGTTAAAAACAGTGTTGATATTGTAACATATTTTTCTCGCGTGCGGAGCCGGCGAGATTCGAACTCGCGAGGGGGTTTAACGCCCCTGCCTCTTTAGCAAAGAGGTACCTTAGACCGCTCAGACACGGCTCCATTTTCTTAATCACTCTAACATATCCCTGCTATTTTTTCATTTTTTCTGCTATACTCTTTTTAGTTTTGGAGGCGTGGATGAGTGGCTTAAATCAGCGGTTTACTAAACCGCCGTCCTTTACCGGACCGTGAGTTCGAATCTCACCGCCTCCGCAATTTATTCAAACTTGATTTGAAAACTATACATACCCATACTACACAATCCCTGCATTTTTTCACCAGCTTCCCATGCGCCAATATCAATTTCTGTTTTAGTATTAGGGGCTAAAAAGTTTTGATAGTTTAAATCTTTAATAACCAAAGATGAAGAGCAGTCAAAAGTTTCGCTGGTTTCCATAATAAGTTTAGTTGGGATGCCGGCTTGAGCAATTGAAACCTTTGGAACATATCCACCTTGGGCACCAACAGTGACATATTGAACACCATCTTTTATTTCAACATTTTGCCTAGTTCCAGAATCACCAAAATTACCTCCAAAAATTATACCCAGACTAATAACGAAAGCTAAAATTAGAATTATTGAAGCTGTTTTATTCATTTTGTAATTATATATTAAAAATTGGATTGATAATACCAAGTCCTGCCAAACCAGCTAATAAAGCAAAAAGTCCCAGACCTATAACCACAACTCCGGCCGATTTAAAAAAGAGTGGCGCATACTTGCTGTGCGCAAAAAATGCTGAACCAAAAGAAAGTAAAGCTAAGACCGGCAAAGTACCTAAAGCAAAAAATAACATAATTAACATTCCGGTCATAAAGGAACCACTACTAAGTGCTACTACTTGCATAGATTGAGTGAAACCACAGGGTAGAAAAAAAGTACCAAAACCAATAATCAAGGGAGTCAGAGTGCGATGTTCTATTTTTCTAAAAAAATTAAAAACTCCAGCCGGTAAGGTTATTTTATTTGTCTTTAATATTCCAATTAAATTAAATCCCAATAAAAGCATAATCACAGAAGCCAATATGCCTAAAATAGCAGTAAAAATAAAATTGATACCAATAGCAGAGCCAAGGATGCCCAATAATCCACCCAATAAAGCAAAACTCCCCAATCTGCCGATATGAAACAATAGAAAAGTTTTAGTGTCGCTCTGATCATCTTGTGAAATTTTAGCCGAAAGCGACAAAACCAATCCCCCAACAATTGCCAAACAACTTGAAACTGAAGCAATCAATCCCACCACCAAACTAGTAATTGGGGTAATGGATCCACCTAAACCAAAATTCAGTAAATCAGATTTCTGTAAAAGAAAAAAAAGAATTAATACAAATAAACCAATTGGTAATGCCTGCCAGAGAACATCTTGTTTTTCTTTAATTTCTACTTTTTTCTCAACAGAAAGAGAATAGCCGTTTGGCTTAATTAAATCATTTAAAATTATCACTAATTCTTCTGGCGTTAACTCACTCTCTGTTTCTAAATTAACCAATTCTTTTTTAAAATCAACTTGTACATTGTGAACAATATCTTGTTTATTTAAAATATCTTCAATCAATATTTTACACGAAGCACAATGAGTTCCAGAAACATAAAAGATATATTTTTTCATATTACAATTTTATACTTTTAATTCTTAATGAATTCGATACCACGGAGACTGACGACATAGCCATGGCAAATCCTGCAAATACTGGTGATAAGAGCCAGCCGAAAATTGGATAAAATATTCCTGCCGCAAGGGGTATACCAACAATGTTGTACACGAATGCCCAAAAAAGGTTTTGTTTAATCCCTCTCATTGTTATTTTAGATAACTTAATAGCTTTTACGAGTTTAGAAATATCTCCATGTAAAAGAGTAATGCCGGCTGACTCTATTGCCACATCAGTCCCGGTGCCCATAGCAATCCCTACATCAGCCTGGGCAAGCGCTGGAGCGTCATTCACACCATCACCTGCCATAGCCACCACCCTACCTTGCCCCTGTAGTTCTTTTATTTTAGCCAATTTATCGGCAGGCATTACATGAGCCACAACTTCATCAATACCAACCAGAGACGCCATATATTTCGCTGCTTTTTCATCATCTCCCGTTAACATCACAACTTTTATGCCGAGTTTATGTAAATCAGCGACAGCTTGTTTTGATTCTAGTTTAATTTCATCTGCTACCATTACCAAACCCAATACTTTTTCTTTTATAGAAACTATAACCGGTGTTTTGCCTTGTGCAGTATATTGTTCAATCTCTGAAACATCAAAAGTAATATCTAAATCATTTATGAGTTTTGTATTCCCGACATAATATTCTGTATTATTTATTACCCCTCTCAATCCTTTACCTTGTAGTCCCTCAAAATTTGAAACATCTTCTATTTTTATGTTATTCTCTTTAGCATAATTTACAATTGCATGAGCTATGGGATGCTCTGATTTATTTTCTAATGACGCCAAAATAGAAATAAATTCATCATCCTTTAAATTAGAGAAATTATTTATATCAACCAAAGTTGGTTTACCGATGGTAATAGTTCCAGTTTTATCAACAATTATGGTATCAACTTTGTGAAGCTTTTCAAGTGTTGTAGCATCTTTAACCAGAATGCCTTCTTTTGCCCCCTTTCCAACACCTACAATTATCGCAGTTGGTGTCGCAAGACCAAGCGCGCAAGGACACGCGATTACTAGAATCCCCACAAAAGAAACTAATCCATAAGAAAGCGCCTGGGAAAATCCTAAATACTGTGTCCCAAAAAAGAGCCAAGCTCCTAGAGACAGAAAAGCAATTATAAGAACGATGGGCACGAACACAGCTGAAATTTTGTCTGCTAATGCCTGAATAGGAGCCTTGCTACTCTGAGCTTCTTCAACCATCTTGATAATATTGGCGAGCAATGTCTCCGAGCCTACCTTGGTAGCTTTGAAGATAAATGAGCCAGAAGTATTGATAGTGCCAGAAACAACACCGCCCCCCATTTTCTTCCCCACGGGCATAGGCTCACCTGTCACCATAGACTCATCAATAAACGATGAACCCTCGGTGATGACTCCATCGACGGGAATTTTGCCACCTGGCTTCACAACTATCAAATCCCCATGCGTCACCTCACTAACAGAAATTTCTATCTCCTGGCCGTCACGTACAACCAATGCAGTCTTGGCTTGTAAATTGAGAAGCTTTTCTATAGCATCCCCTGTTTTCAGCTTCGAACGAGTTTCTAAATATTTACCTAAAGCAATAAAAGTAATAACAATTATAGTAACATCGTAATAATTTATTTCCACATTTATGAAAGGACGTAATACGTCTTCGAACGCAACAACCGTGAAGCTATATAAATATGCTGCTACTGTGCCGATGCCTATTAGTGTATCCATATTAGCCTTACCGTATCGAAGAAATCTATAAAATCCCAGAAGATAAGGTTTACCCACTACGAAAAGTATATAAGTGGCAAAGAGGGGCAAAAGATGGCGAATAAATTCTCCTGTAGTGGCGCCCATGGGTGAAACTAGTTCATATTTGCCTAAAATCTCCCAAACCATCACAAAAATACTAAATATTGCAAGAGGAATAGCTGAAAAAATTTTAGTTTTCATATCTTTGAGTTCTGCCAACTTTTCTGCTTTAGATTGATTAAGCCCCAGGTGTTCTCTATGCTCATTTTCACTCATCCCCATTTCTTTAGCTGTCATAGCTCCTCCACCATGACCTGAGTGTTCAGCTATAATCGTATATCCTAGAGGTTCTAATTTCTTATTAAAATTTTCTACATTCGTTTTTTCTTCATCAAAAGAAATCTTGGCACTTTCAGTGCCTGGGTTCACACTAATGTCTTCTACCCCCTTCATCTTTCGCACTGTCCGCTCTATGATAGACGAACAAGAAGCACAGTGTATTCCCTTGATTTGATAAGTTTCTTTTTGCATTTTTTATTTTCTTTTTAATTTATAAACTTTTAATATTTCTGCACTAGCCTTACTGGTCTCACCTTTTTTAATCTGATTAACCACGCAATGGCTTAAATGTCCCTCCATTAAAATATCTTCAATATTAGAAAGCGCTTGCTTAACAGCAGAAGTTTGAGTAATTATATCTATACAGTAAATATCTTCAGCAATCATTTTTTGCAAACCCCGCACCTGACCCTCAATAATTTTTAATCGGCGAACAAGTTTTTGTTTATGCATAAATCCATTATACCCCCCTGGGGGTATGCTTGTCAATCTCAAATAGTAAATATGCATAAAAAATCATATAATCTATAAATAATGCAATTAAGCGATAAGTTGGAAGAAAAATTTAGATTGGATGAAAAACAAAAAAGAGCCCTGCATCGGCTGAAAATTTTCTCAGTTGCTGATTTATTGTTTCATTTCCCTGTTCGTTATAGCGAGATAAGTGAAGTTAAAAAAATTGAAGATTTAATTCCAGGAGATATGGCCACAGTATATGGTAAGGTGGGTAAACTAAAAACAAAAAAAGCATTTCGTTCTAAAATTCCCATGGGCGAAGGTGAGATACAAGATTTATCCGGAAAAGTAAAAATTATTTGGTTCAACCAAGCCTATCTAGCAAAAATGATGCGGAACGGGGAGATGGTGAAACTAACCGGCAAGGTAACTTCTGGTAAAAATGGTTTATATTTAGCCAATCCAGAATTTGAAAAAATGCCGGATATGCCGATTGATGTGCATGACACACTTTTTTCGCCTTCGGAAAGGGTTCCTTCCCTCCTTAGTAAGGAGGGGGCTGGAGATGGTCTCTCCTACCCCATCTATGCAGAAACTCGTGGCATCACTTCCAAATGGTTTTATCATGCCATAGAAAAAATATTAAAAGAAAAAACCCTAAATAATATTGAAGACTATATTCCAGAAGATATTTTAAAGAAGTATCATCTCCCCTCTTTAAAAAGTGCTTTGATTTGGATCCATAAACCTAAAAATAAAAAAGATGCTGAATCAGCTCGTAAAAGATTCGCTTTTGAAGAAGTTTTTCAAATACAACTAGAACGTCAACATGATAAATTTATTTATAGAAAAAATAAATCTTTTCAAGTAACCACCGAAGTAAAAAAAGTTGAGGAATTTGTAAACAGATTTCCTTTTAAACCAACAAAATCACAGCAAAAATCAATTGAAACAATCTTGTCGGACATAACCAAAAACTTTCCAATGTCTCGATTATTAGAAGGTGATGTCGGCTCAGGCAAGACTGCTGTGGCAGCTACCGCCGCCTATATTACTGTTAACCAGAGACCTTTTGATTTTATCAAAAATAAATTTCAGACTTTTGGTAATCTACAAGTAGCTTATATGGCCCCAACAGAAATATTAGCTGTTCAACATTTTGAATCTTTTATTGAGTATTTCAAACATCTACCAATCAACATCGGACTAATTACTGGTTCTACTTGCCGTAAATTCCCCTCTAAGCTCAATAAAAATGGATGGACCGATATTTCTAGAACTCAACTCTTAAAATGGGTAGCCAGTGGAGAAATTCCTATCCTGATCGGCACCCATGCCTTAATTCAAAAAAAAGTAAAGTTTAAAGACTTAGCTTTGTGTATCATAGATGAACAACATCGGTTTGGTACTGCCCAAAGAAGAAAACTAGTTCGCAAAGATAATGTTGCACCCCACCTTCTTTCCATGACTGCAACACCTATTCCTCGCACCTTAGCTCTAACTGTTTATGGAGACTTGGATTTATCTTTACTAGATGAAATGCCCGCTGGTCGCAAACCAATAATTACGGAAATTATAACCCCAGACAGAAGAGACGAAACTTATCAAAAAATAAAAACAGAATTAAAAAATGGTAGACAGCTTTATGTAATTTGTCCAAGAATTTTCGAACCCGACCCAGAAAAAGAATTAGCGCTCAATGTAAAATCGGCAGTATCTGAAGCTAAAAGATTGAAAAAATATATTTTCCCAGAATATGAAATAGATGTACTTCATAGTAAAATGACCAAAATAAAAAAAGAAACGGTAATGCAAAATTTTGCTCTAGGTAAAACAAATATTCTATGTGCTACCTCAGTGGTAGAAGTAGGAGTCAATGTTCCTAATGCAACTATCATTATTATTGAGGGAGCGGAACGTTTCGGGTTAGCCCAACTACACCAACTTCGTGGCCGAGTAATCAGAAGTAATTATCAAGCTTACTGCTACATATTTGCAGAAGCGAAAAGCGCAAAAACAACTGAAAGACTAAAAGCCCTTAAGACAGCTAAAAATGGTTTTGAATTAGCAGAATTAGATCTAGCCCTACGAGGTGCTGGTGAACTAGGAGGTACGAAACAATGGGGTATAACTGACCTAGGAATGGAAGCTATTAAGAATATTAAGATGGTAGAAGCCGCTCGCCTAGAAGCAACTAGATTAATTTCTGAAGATCCTGAGCTTATAAATTACCCCTTACTTAAAAAGAAAATAAGCGAGAAAGTTGGTGAATTCCATTTTGAATAAAATTAAGAACATCCAAGCCTGCTGTTTTTAAGAAAGATTGTTTATTTATGGCAACATCACCTTCTATCACAGATGCAATTAACGCTTGAGGGGCTAATTCCAAATCAGTCAATTCCTGTTTGGTTATTACCTTTTGATTCAATTTTTCAACATTAATAATATCCTTTTTGGGATTCTCGTCTTCAATCATTTTGGGAAATTTTTGAAAAATAGAAGACCAAGGCTTACCCAAAACAGCAGGAATAACATAACTGGTAGCCCACATTTTATTTTTCACACTAGTGTCTGAGAGAAGAATTGCACCGTCTTCGGCTTGCTGAGAATTGAAATACTCAACTGGGCCCTGGCCACCCCTACTCCACAACACATTTAGAGTAGTCATTGTCTGCATTGCCCAACTAGTAGCATAGACAGATTCCCAGCCACCATTTTCTCTTTGCATATTTTGTAAATAATTACCAGCATTAGAGATAGCAAGGGAAACTCCAGAGATTGATTTAAATGGGAATAGTGCTTGAATCGCCGCTGAGGTCAAATCCACACTATTTTCCCAGGAACCATTGTCTTGATTTTGCCTAGAAAGAATAAGCGCAACATCTTTAATAATAATATCGTCATCAGAAGTATATCCAACACTGGCTAACGGAATCAAGGCAAAAATATCATCATTCACCCAAAGGCTATCTCCAAATTGCACACCATCAAAAGCATCCGTAATAATTTTCACATAATTTACTCCAGAAAATGAATATGGATTTTCTCCAATAGATAGAAGAACCATAGTGCGACGCTCATTGTCAGTAAGTAGCAAACTCGGAACATTGTAATTTTTAAGATTAGAAAAAACTAAATCGTGAACATCGTCCAAGACACCTGCTGCGCTGTAAGCAATAGTTGCCCAGTCGGTGTATAAATCAGAACCAGTATCTGCTCTGTATATCTGATGTACGTCTCTTAAATAGTCAACAGCTCTGAGGATACTGAGGGGTGGGGTTTTATAAACAAATCCTCCACTAGCTGGTATTACTACATCTTCATCGTTTTTAGAAAGAACTGGGTCTAAAGCTTCAATTGTGAGTATCAAGCTATCACCAAGTGCTTCTTCTTCAAATGTTATAGGATCAAAAGCCGTAAGAATAAAAGAAACAACATCGCCAACCTTAAGTGATAGTTGTGCCACACCCACGTCCGCCCCTAATGTGTTTAAATGAAGTTTCCAATATGAATTCTCTGGTGCAATACCGTTGATACTATTAACAAAAAGCCCAAAGCCAAAATCTACAAACTCTATATTATTGACAAAATTCTGTTCCAACGCTTCTGCAAGTGCGCAAATAGCTAAATATTCATCAGTAGAACTATCTTCTGGAAAAATATGTTTGATACCATTAACATCTTCCACCTCACATTGATTTTTTAATATAATATTTTCTTCAATTAAAAGTGGTGTATCGGCTTGAACAAAATTAGTAAAACCAGAAAAAATTATTAAACTAGTGAATAAGAATATTGTTATTTTAAAATTATTTTTCATAAATTTATTTTAATTGCCAATTAATAATGTCACCATCTTCTGGAACATAAGAAGAAACTCCGACTTCCGCTTCTTCGCCATTTACAAAATACATTAAATTATCATTTACGCCATGGCGTAAATGACCAATTTCAGTCACGAAAAATCCTAGTCCGGGATATTTCCGTCCAGAGAAATCAATCTCCCCTTTTTCTTGAGCTTGAGTAAATATTTCATACAAAGACATTCCTTGATTGAAAGAAAGATTGAGAGTTTTATCACCGAAAGTTAAAATAATAGAAATAGTTTCTGTTTGCGCATCAGCTTCATCCACCAAATGAGAAACGAGAGTGGCTGGAGTAACTCTTTTATATATATTTAAAAATACAAAAAACGTAATTAGAAATATGAAGCTGAGCAGAAATATTATCTTGTATTGTTTTTTATTCATAAATTCATCAACTAAAAACAAAAAAACTCCTTCCGAAGAGGAGTTGAGTAAACACGGGAGTGTTTGGTTCCTGCTCGGGATAAATTAATTTGATTGGTACTCGGACTTTCCTTTGCTTTAATAAGCTCAGGATCACCGTAGCGGCACTGTGGAGGATTCACACCTCACTTCCCCAATCGGGTATCTATTTATTTGTGAAGCACTTTTACATCATACACCTATTCAAAAAAGTCGCAAATGTGGATAAATAAAAAGAGGACCTTACAAAAAATTGATATAACTTCATTTTTTACTTCAGTTTATTCATACTTTGGGGATTCTTCGTCAATTCCAGCCTGATGATTAAAGTTCCTAGCCAGAGCATATAAAACACTGGAGAGTCGATTGAGGTAAGCCAGTGTTTCTTTGCCAATTACAACCTTACCTTCATCGGAAACTCCCACAACTCGCCTTTCAGCCCGTCGCGCAATAGTTCGAGCAATATCAGACAAAGAAGCCAATTCAGTGCCCCCGGAAATAAAAAAAGATTTAATCGGTGGGAGATTTTTTTCTATACCGTCAATAATTTCTTCTAACCATAAAACTTTATTTTGATTAATAGTTTTGGGAGCTCCTGCTAATTCGGCCTGAATAATAAATAAATCCTGTTGAATACGGTGAAGAATTTCAGAAACCACAATAGTATTGTCTGATAATTTGAAAGAAATATTTTCTGATTTTACTTTTAGTAAACCTAAAAAGGAATTAATTTCATCTAAAGAACCTAAGGCTTCCGCAATCGCTGAGCTCTTAGACACTCTCTGGTCACAACCAAATGTTTTAGTTGTGCCTTCATCTCCTTTTCTGGTATACAACATAACCTAAATAGTTTTAAACTTCACATAGACCGGAAACACAAGCAAATTCTTTAGCACCAGTTGTATTGTCGGTTGATTCATATTGGAATAATTTAGAGAAGTCCATTTTATCAATTGCCTTGGCGCGACGTTCATATTCTTCTTTAGTAATTGCTTCATATGGAGCGAGTTGATAAACATGTTCCGAGCGAGGCAAGAAAGAAAGCCCGCCGATATAATCCCAATTCTCATAAACAAAATTACCAACCGCTAGCCATTCATCTGGCCCAACGTAAATGGTGGCTGAAGGATTGTGTTCTACAAAGTGTTCTTTTAATCTTTTCCATTCTTTGATTAACTCTAAAGCAGAAACATCATCTTTGAAGATTGCTCCCTTGGGCGCCTTCACTGGAAACTCTAAGACATAAGTAGTAGCTGACTCAGCGGATTGACCAACTTCCGGTAGACAAGGGACACCCTGATCTTTCGCCATTTGCAATAATGGGTCAGTGTGAGAAATACGAACTCGACGTACAAAATATGGCGCGTACCAAGGATGCATACCAGAACCAACCCCTAAAAGCTGTCCTGAGTTACCGTGAGGCTTTACACAAGTAATAGCAGTAGATGCGTTAATTTTAAAACGCTTAGCAAATTTCTTATTAACTTCAATGGAATATTCACGCAAAGTATCAAGAACTTTATCATTTCTAATAGTAGGATTATCATAATAACCAGTTAAAGACACTCCGAGCAACCGTTCCTCTTCACAATTATCTTTCCATTTCTTAGAAAGATAACCGAAATTAGTTAAGGTGGATTGATAAGTTCCTAAAATGGTAGCTAGCTCCATTTTTTTCTTTAGAGTTTCCACAGTATCGTTGGGACGAATAACAATACTGGTGAGATTACAAAATTGTTTAGAGCGCAAATAAATTTCTCCACAAGGATTAAGACCGATTTGTCTTTCATCTTTAATTGCTTCCCAGCGACGAGCTGGTAATTGTTTTTCTAATCCCGCACGATTAAAAATTCCTCTTTCACCAGATTTTGATTTTACTAAAGCAGTCCATTCATTTAAAAATTCTTCAGCGGAAGGTTTGGAATTATAAACCGCGGAATTATTCGCCATAGAGCGCTGACCTTCAGTTAAATAAAATTGGCCTTTCTTTGCATCACGCATTTCAATGTCTTCAAGCTCCGAGAGAGAAATCAAAGCACTGCGTCGTACTCCGCCGGCCACCACAATTAAACCAATCTGACAAATAATGTCATGCATATCTAAATTGGAAAGACGTCTACCTTGTTTAGATAAAATTTTTCTTTTAGCAAATTCCATCAAGTCCATTAATGGCTGTGGACCAGAGGCCCTACCTCCAGCTGTTTCTAGTCTTGATCCTGCTGGTCGAATAAAAGAATAATCAAACTTCACATCTCTACCATCAAACCAAGCGTTGAGTCCTAAAACAAATGCATCTGCCCAGCCTTCTTTACTATCTTGAACAATATGCAACATTGGTTTTTCTTTAATCTGTTTTTTTATTTGAGGAAATTTTTGAACATTCTCCCACTCCACCGCAAAACCAAGTCCAGCTCCACACATTGAGATGTACATAATCTCTCCCAGATCTTGAGTACAAGTTGGAGCAATATAAGAACAATTGTAGGCCCAAACATTAGAATCCCGACAAGCTTTACCTGCGGACCATAAAAGTCGCATAGAAGGACACACGTCTTGATTCAGAATCCCCTGTCGAACCTCTTCATATTCTTTCTTAGTAAGACTATCACCTAAATTCTCTTTCATATAAGCCATATAACGATCAATAGTCTCTATCCAAGTCTCTCGACGACCAAGTTCTGGCACCCAGCGGGAATAAAACTGATAAAAAATGTATTCGGAATAGGGACTAGAAAAATATTTACTACTCTCTTCAACCACCTTTTTAACATTATCAGGTACTGGACCATAAGCGGCACGAAGTTCAGAACGTCTATTACGGTAAAGGATGTATTTTTTGGCTGTTTCCGTAAATCCTTTTTTCATTAATTCTTTCTCCACCATATCTTGAATAATTTCAACGATTGGCAAAAATTCTGCACCCTTGTGTTTACTAACTAAATTTTCTCGCAACAAAAGTAAATCTCTAAAAACAGCGTTGGCAACAACCCGTGCTTCGTTCTCTTGTCCCTCCCCAGTTACCTCAAAAGCTTTCATGATGGCTTTGACAATAATCTCTAAATCAAAAGGCACCACCTCGCCACTTCTTTTTCTAATAGATTTTATTTTTGCTAATTCACTTTTTGAAATTTTTTCTGTTGGTTTCATGAGATTTAAATTGTTTTAAGGTTAATGGTTTTAATAATGGGTTTTGGATTTGTCTTTCGCTTCTTAATCAATAATTTATATATGGCCGGACTTAAAATGTAAGCAAAGGAAATATTTCCTAAGAGATGCCAGAGAGTGAAGGGAATTTGTCCGGAGAGTGCACTTAGAAATGTTTGTTCAAAAAAAATCGGTCCGATGGTTAAACCTGTTGTGAAATCAAAAAATAAAGTTCCAATGATTGCGAAACGTACATAATCCATACGTGTTGGTTGTTCTTTGTGTTTAAAAAATGCGAAAGCCAGAAATCCGAGTGCGCCATAGATAAATCCAGTGATTAAGCTCCAAATTCCGAAGTGGTTAGTAATTAAATCAAAAAATATAATACTAAAAAAGGCAAAAGAAAAACCAAGATAGGGCCCATAGTGTTTACTGAAAGGCATTTGGGTCGCTAAAATTGGTTCAATGTTGGGTGGACGAAAAGGAATAAGTCGCACAAAGGTACAGACAAAAAAACCGACAGAGATACCAAGCCAATTTTTTTTGTAAATGTTTTTGTCTGACATAATTTTTATGAAACTGCTTTCTTTTTTTAAAAAAAGACCTACAATTAGTGTGGTTTTATGATTAGAAAAGTACTAAATCATTATACACGAGAATGGTCCCTTTGTGTAAAGTGGATAACTAGAAAAATTATCATTAAGACACAAAATAAAAAAATTTTAAACACGGGCGTGGTAAAATCTAAGACAATATTGGGTATATTAAGGCTATTTTAGGGCTTAGTTTTCTATACCAAGACAATTTATTACCCAAAAAAGTATAATTTTTTGTTTTTAGTGAATTCTTCTAAAATTTCCTGCCAATACTCCACCACTTCTGGTGAAACAATAATTTTATGATGTTTGTTATTTAAGAAATCTTTAAAAGATACTCTTTTAGATCGCTGAAGTCTGCCATCCTCTAGATAATTTTGAATTACTGGAATTAGCTTATCTAATGCGTAAATAAACTTACTTTCTTTGTCTTTTTGTTTTTCGTAATTTTTTATTATCTCTGTAAGTCCTTTAAACTGCGGAAATCTTTTTTTTATTTTTAGAAACGCCTTCCTTTCTCGTTCCTTTTGCAAAAATTTCTTCTCTTTAGTAAAACAAAAAGTGTCTCCAGCATAAATCTCCACTAGGTCATGAGATAGTGCATACATCAAACAAAGTCCTTTGTTTAATTTCAGCTTATCCTGTTCAATAAGAAACCACGCCAGCATTGCAAGCTGATAGCTGTGCTCAGTGTCATTTTCAAATCTTTTAGCATTAGGACTGCGAGCAACCCGCACCACCTCACGAAATTCGTGAGTAAAATTTATAAAATCTATCAGTTGCTCAAATTTTTTAGAAAATTTTTTCATGTCCGTCCTCTTGGATTCGAACCAAGGACCCCAGAGGTATAAGCTCTGTGCTCTAACCAACTGAGCTAAGGACGGTTATTTTAATCTTACAAAATTAAATAATTTTCCGCAAAGGACTAGCTCTTTATATCTAACTTCGCTTTCTCTTCTTTCTTCTTCAACTCTATCCCGTGGATTACTAAGATTTTCTCATATTCGTCTTGTTCTAGGGTTTCCACTTCAATTAATTTCTTAGCAATAGCCACAAATGCTTTCTTGTGTTCCTTCAAAACCTTTTCAGCTGATTTTATTCCACCTTCTATTATCTTAGAAACTTCAGCATCAATCTTGGTAGAAATAGTTTCAGAGTATTCCTTGTCTGCAGTTTCTGAATATGGATTTCGATTATCTCTACCAGCCAAGGCAACGGGTCCAATAACATCAGACATGCCCCAACGGGTCACCATCGCTCGAGCTAGGTTAGTGGCTACTTGTAAATCACTAGAAGGTCCGGTGGTAATATCTCCGAACATCATCTTCTCAGCCACATAACCTCCCATAGACATCGCAATATCATCAAGAAATTCTTTTTTGGATTGAAGCTTTCTTTCTTCTAAGGGTAATTTAAGAGTATATCCGCCAGCGCTACCTCGAGCAATAATAGAAACCTTGTGGACCGGGTCAGCATATGGCAACACGGAAGCAACAATCGCATGCCCTGCTTCATGATAAGCAGTAATTTCTTTTTCTTTTTTGGAAAGTAGATGACTTTTTCTTTCGGGTCCGAGCATTACTTTTTCAATCGCGCGAATTAAATCAAATTGAAAAACTTTCTTGCGATTCTCTCGAGCCGCTAAGATTGCACCCTCGTTCATTAAGGAATATAAATCAGCACCAGAAAATCCTGGGGTGCGTTCAGCAATTAATTTTAAATTAATATCTTCGGCTAGCGGTTTCTTCATTGCGTGAATATTTAATATTGCTTCCCGGTCAGCGCGGTCAGGCAAATCAAGAATAACTTTTCGGTCAAAACGTCCTGGGCGAATAAGAGCTGGATCTAATACATCGGGTCGATTAGTCGCCGCCATGACAATTACTTTATCATTTGGTTCAAAGCCGTCCATTTCCACTAGTATTTGATTTAGAGTTTGTTCTCGCTCATCATTGCCCCCACCAAATCCTCCGCCACGCGTACGGCCGATAGCGTCAATTTCATCCACAAAGATTATTGCTGGTGCCGCTTTCTTGGCCATTTTAAACAAATCACGCACTCGAGAAGCTCCAACTCCGACAAACATTTCTACGAATTCACTACCGGATAAATGGAAAAACGGCACAGAGGCCTCTCCGGCTACTGCACGAGCCAGAAGAGTCTTACCTGTGCCTGGAGCGCCGGTTAAAATCACACCCTTGGGAATTCGCGCTCCAATATCTAAAAATTTCTTTGGGCTTCTTAAGAAATCAACAATTTCCTTAAGTTCTTCTTTGGCTTCCTTACAGCCGGCCACATCTTTGAAAGTTACTTTGTTGTTTTTATCATTAGGGTCAGTGATACGAGCCTTAGATTGTCCGAAGGTGAAAGCCTGCATACCCGCGCCCTTAACCTGTCGGGAAATGTACCAAAAGAAAAACACAATAAAAATAATCGGGATTAAAAAGGGTAAAATATTTAAAAGCCAAAACATAAAACCACTTTCACTTTTTATTTCAATCTCTGTATTACCTAAAACTTCCGGTTGTACTCCGTAGTTAAATAATGTTTGGGATAAAGAAGAACCGGTTTCTTTTTTAGATTTTTTTACTTCATCATTATTATAAGTAATGGTAAGTTTTTCTCCTTCCACTAAAACTTTCTTCACTTCTCCCGCAGAAACACTTTTAGCTAAATCGGAGATAGCCACCTCCGGCACAACTTTTGAATCACCGGCAATTACTAAATAAAGGGCTGATAAAATCATAAAGATAAAAATAGCCCCAGTCAAACTGCTGGAAAAATTGGATTGAGGTTTCTTGCTGTTTCCCTTATTTAAATCGTTGTTTTTAGGCTTAAAATTGATAGGCATGCACCTAGATTAGCATAAAAATAGGGTAAAGAAAAGATGAACAGAAAGGCAGAATTATTTTCTCTTCCAATCTTTGATAGTCAAGGTCTTACGCGCATCTTCTGTGATGGAGAGCTTTTGCTTCTCCCGCCAGCCGAATTTCTTCACGAGTTCCTTGGGCACAATGATGGCAAAACTGTGTGAAGATATTTTTGTAAGTTTTCTAATGTAACTCATAAGATTATGATATCAAACGTATGTACGAACGTACATACGTGCGTAAGTACTTAAATTCTTTTTATTAAGTGGTGGAGATGATGGGTAATTTACTGAATCAAGTAAAAGACTACCTATCTCGGTTTTGGATATATTACAATTCTAGTAAAAACCTCCAAAATGCTCTAGCTAATGCTTGATTTTATAATTAAGTAGATACACAAGTATTGTATTGAATACAGTGATTATTAAAATAAAAAGAACACAAAATGAGAAAATTAACAGAAGAAGAATTATCAAAGGAACAATTTGATTTTGGAGATGTCATAGAGGGACTGCAAGATTTATATAAGCGTAATTATTTTGAAGTAGAAAAAGAACCTCGGTTTTCTTTAAGAGATTTTAATTTTTTAGCGAATCTAATTCTTAGAAAAGAAAAAGATTTTATAACTATAAGTGCCTTAGGTTATATAGTGGATACTAGATTAATGGGAATGGGTATCTCCAATACGGCTTCACTAAGACGTGTGCTTTTCTTTAAGAACTTTTTATTAAATAGAGGAAATGCAACAAAATCTGCAATCGCCGCCGGCTATAGTCCAAAATCCGCAAAACAACAAGGTTATAGAATCTTGAAATGGATACAAAAACAAAACAGATAATACATTAAACCATAGTTATTTAAAGTAATTCACTACTTGGTTAATTTTTTCTTCAAAATCACCTAGGTCACTAGATTGTTTTTTATTACCATTTTTATCAAAATAGCCTATCTTTTCTATAGAAGTATAAACTTTCTTGTCTCTTATATCATTTTTATTCCATTGAATAATTTTATAATCCGGGAAATTAGTCTCTAAATCACTTTTTATTTTAGTTTCTTCATCTCCAAAATCCAAAATACAAGAAACTTTTTTATATCCTAAGTCCTTAGCAAGAGTAAGAGCAAACTTAAAATTATCTTTTCCTCTAACTCCATATCCAAATACATTTATGTTTTCAAGAACAGATTCTTTTTTTAATAATCCAACATCTTCTTGTCCCTCAAGAAATAGTATATTATTCCCTAAAAAGAAGATTTCTTTTGCTACTTCATCCATTGCAAATGGCATTTGCCAATTATTTGAATTAATTAATTGCTCATATTTCTTAAAATCTTTAAGAGAAAATATCTCAGAGCGTTTATCCTCTTCTTTTGCAACTCTATTAATAATTGCCCCATTTTTTAGATATTCCCAATTTACCATATATGGACTATGTGTTGAAATTATAATTTGTCTTTTTTGAGAATACTCTGCAAGCACTTTTAACAATTTTCTTTGTGCTGAAGGATGTAAAGATAGTTCTGGTTCATCAATTATTATTGGGTTTTGTTTCTCAACAAATAACTGTAAAAGTATTCTTATCGCTGTTATAACTCCATCTCCGAGAAGTTCCGTTTTGTGTTTTATCCCACTATTTGAAATATACTCAATGTAATGATTATCTTCATAAGCAACTGCAAACTTAGTGAACTCAGGAATAACTTTTTGAACCAATTCTATAAACTTTTTGTATTTAAGGTTGTTCGCCTCTATTGCTCTTAATTCAGAACCCACATCTAAATTATTTTGTCTATCTCTTAACTCAAAAGTAGTTGAAAGACTATCTCCAACATTTGGATAAAAACTGTTTGCTGTTGAAATCCAGTGTCTTCTAGACGAAATAATTTCAAAAGTATTTAGTTGTGCTAGTTTTGGGTCTTCTTTAATAGTGCTACTTTCCGTCCTTATCAAAACACATTTTCTTACAGATATGTCATTTTCATATAAACAAAACTCAGGATCAGCGCCATTTACTCTTTCCGATCCTTTTATATTTCTATTGTCTCTTATAGATAAACCTTCTATTAAGGTTGTTTTTCCTGAATTATTTCCGCCGACTATATACGTTATACCTGAACCGGCTTCTCCTTCTTTTGGAGAAGCAAAATAAAATGTTTGTTCGTCTTGAAAACACTTATAATTTTTAATTGTAAACTTATTGAAAAACATAGAAAAACTATAACATTTTTGACTCCTAAATACTATATATTTTTATCTTTATAAATGTTAAAATCTCTTTATGGGCAAAGGGAGTATAAAAGAAAAAAAAATAAAATTGAAAACTCTCTTTTCGAATACTTCTGGAGTTGAGGCAAAGTTTTTCAATGCAGACTGCCTAGATGCATTAAAACTACTTCCAGATAATTCAATTGATTTAATCATTACTTCACCACCATATGCTGATCAAAGAAAAAATACTTATGGAGGTATAAAGCCAGATAAATATGTTGAGTGGTTCATTCCTATTTCAAAGGAATTATTTAGGGTACTTAAACCTACTGGTACTTTTATCTTAAATATAAAAGAAAAGGTTGTTAATGGAGAACGTCATACTTATGTATTAGAATTAATTATTGAAATGAAAAAACACGGATGGCTTTGGACTGAAGAGTTTATTTGGAACAAAAAAAATTGTTTTCCGGGTAAATGGCCGAATAGATTCAGGGACGCCTGGGAACGTCTTCTTCAATTTAACAAAACGAAGATTTTTAATATGTACCAAGACAAGGTAATGGTGCCTATGGGTGATTGGGCAAAAATAAGATTAAAAAATCTTAGTGAAACAGATAAAAGAAGGGACAATTCAAGGGTTGGTAGTGGTTTTGGTAAAAATGTTTCAAGTTGGGTGGGTAGAGATATGGCATACCCAACAAATGTTATAAGTCTTGCAACGGAAACTGGAAATAAAAACCATAGTGCAGTTTTTCCAAAGGCTTTACCTGAATGGTTTATAAAATTATTTACAAAGCCCGGAGATGTTGTACTTGATCCTTTTTTGGGAGCAGGAACTTCTTCCTTGGTTTCTGGTGAATTAGGGCGTAATTCCATTGGTATTGAGATACATCCTGATTATTATGAATTGTCCATTACTAATTTTAAGCAATTACAAAAATAATATGAAAAAAATTGACTATAAGAAATTAAATATTTTTATTGCTTCTGACGTAGTAACTCCTTTTTACAAAAAACGAATAGAGAAACTGAAAAGTATTAAACTAAAAGATGTAATAAAGAGAAAAAATCCTTATTTATTCAAAGCAAAAAACATACAAACTGCGGGTGATTTAGTTAATGATATTCTTAATGCTTTTTTGTCTTCCCAGGAAGAAACTATTTTTGGTGATCTATTGGAAAACTTAGCAATAAACATAAATCATAATGTTTTTGGTGGAAAAAAAGCCAAAGAAGTAAAGTTTAGGAGTGTTGATCTTATATTTAAACGAAATAAAAAAATATATATCGTTGGCATAAAGTCTGGCCCTAATTGGGGTAACTCTGATCAAGTAAATACTATGAGGAAAAATCTAAAGGAAGCAAGAAGAATACTCCGCGAAGAAGGTAAAAAACTAGAAATAATAGGAGTAAATGGTTGTGTATATGGTAGAGACAATGTACCACTAAAAAAACACAGTAGTGATAATGAACTAGATTATTTAAAACTTTGTGGTCAAAACTTTTGGGAACTTATTTCTGGAGATAAAGATTTATATAAAAAACTAATTAAGCCATTAGATAAAGAAGTAAAGAAAAGAGATGACCTTTTCAAGGAAACTTATATAAAGAAAATTAATGAGATGACAAAAGATCTTACAGAACTTTTTTATACAAAAAATGAATTAGATTGGAATAAAATAATTGATTATGTCTCTAAGTCAAATTAAATGATAACTTTCCAAAATGCGTTAAAAGAGTTATCATGTAAACACAACACCTAAACCAAAATGGCACGGTGAAAATAGAAAAACCTACGCGGATAAAGAAGGTCTCGTAACCTGACACTATTCGCGTAGGTCTGGATTAGAAATAATCCAGTGGCAGTTCTGAAAGGGATTGTCGTCAATGTTGCGAGACCCTTTTTGTTATCTCGCCATTATTAGTTAAAACCTACGCGAATATGAAAAAAAATTATATAAAACATTGGATGTGGGATTTTCTTTTATTTACCCTATTTATCTTTTTTATTTATCAAGGCTTTATCCTTCCAAGCATTGAACCAGAATCAGTATCTGGTTTAAAAGAGGGCAGTGATTTAATGTTTGCACTTTCAGCAGTTGTTGGGACAATACTTTTTCTCCGAATAATGTTATGGCTTCACAATAATAAGCATCTTTTTTAATCATTAAATGTTGGGTTTATAAATGTCATATCATATTAAATTAAAAGAATATAATTGTCCGAGTTGTAGTGTTTTTTATATTCCATATAAAAATAATATACCTTGTCCTTTTTGTAAAAAAATACCAGCAGATATTTCAAAAGAATATCTTACCTTTATTAATGAGCTGATTGCGAGTTTAAGGGTTAATAAAATAAGAGAAGATAAATACATACCTAGTGCGTGGCATACAGGTTCATTTACAGAATATATTCAAGATGTTGTTTTTCGTGTGTTTAATACATTGGATAAAAATAAGCCAAATAATGTGGAATTATTTGTAAGCAAATATCTAGATCAAATAAAATGGGCTGGGGATACTTGTTATTTAAAAGATTATATTAAATCTATTATTCTTGAAGTTTATTCTAGAAAAAATGAGTTGCATATTAGTTTTTGGACTAAATTGATATCAAAGTTATCTTTTAAAAAAGACTACTTTTGTTGACTTTGAAAAAATAAGAGTTTAGAATTGTGGTATAGGTAAAAAAATATACAGTTTTATTTTCAGAGAGTTTTTATTTTGCCGTTGAGTCAATTTATTGATTTGACGAGATAGTCTTTCTAAGACTATAGCCTGAAAATTGAATGTTAAATCACCCAAGAGAGAAATCTCTTATGTTGGTGGCTTAGTGTTTAATTTTTAGAGGTCGATCTAAAAACTACTACCGCCACCAGTCGTGGCTTTTTTTATCTATATAATTTATTCATTAGCAAAGGAAATCGCCATATTTCCTTATGCTTACATCAAGTGATAAAATAAATGAGTATAGAAAATTGCTTGGAGACCATTCTAGTCCTGAAGAAAGTATTACAAAACGTTTAGAATACCTTGAAGCATTTTGTCGTAATGTTATTAAAATAGAATTACAAAATTATGTCCAAAGCAAAAAGACAATTTAATCAAAACAAAAGAAGAGAGGGAAAAATGTATGCACTTATTTATTGTCGCGTTTCTTCCGAAAGACAAAAGAAAGAAGGTAATGGATTGGATAGCCAAGAAACAAGATGTCGCCAATATGCGGAACAAAAAGGATATGAGGTTGCAGAAGTTTTTAGAGATAGTTTTACCGGAGGAGGAGATTTTTTGAAACGTCCAGAAATGGGGAGGTTATTGAAATACGTTGAAAAAAATGCACATAAGAATTATGTAATAATTTTTGACGACTTAAAAAGGTTTGCTAGAGATGTTGTAAAACATTGGGAACTTCGGCACCTTTTAACAAAATTATGTGTTGAGATAGAGTCACCAAACTTTGATTTCAAAAAGAACAGTGAGGAAGGTTGGCTAAATGAAACCGTTAATGCAGTATTTAATGAATATGACAGAAGAACAAATAGAAGACAGGTTATACAAAAACAAACAGCCAGACTGGAATCAGGCTATTGGGCTTTTGGTAGTAAAAAGGGTTATAAAATGACAAAAGATAAAGAACATGGAACGATATCAATACCAACAAAGGAGGGGTTGGAGATATTAAAACCTGCGTTAGAGGGATTTGCCAATGGTACTTTTGTACGCAAAATTGATGTCTGTAAGTTTCTTGTAGAAAACGGTTTTTGGAAAAAACAATCTCCAGAAAAATATATAGACAAATTGACAGAGATATTAAGAGATCCATTTATTGCCGGGTACATTGAATATCCAAAATGGGAGGTATCCCGTCGTAAAGGAAAACACCAAGGATTGATTGATTTCGAAACATTTAAGTTGATACAGAAAAGATTAGGAAAACTTGATTTTGGAAAACGTATAAGAACAGACATAACAGACGATTTTCCCTTACGTGGATTATTGGTGTGTGCTGATTGTGAACATCACATAACTGCAACTTGGATAAAAGGAAGAAATAAAAGACATCCATACTATTATTGTCAAAATAAATCTTGTAAAAGTTATTGGAAAGTAACACCGAAAGAAATTATTGAAAGCAAGTTTGTTGACCTTCTAAAGGAAACAACGCTTAAAAAAGATGTGTCAAATATCTTACAAGTCGTTTTTAATAGAGTTTGGGAAGAAGAGGTTAATGGTTTTAAAAGATCACAGAAAGATTTAATTCTAAAAAAGAAAAATCTAGAAAATGAATTAGGAGAACTAACAACGCTTATGATATCTACTCGTAAAGATATACTAAAAAGGGCATATGAACGCCAGATTGAGGCTAAAAGCGAGGAATTAGCAATAATTGAGAATTACCCTACATTAAAGGACGAAGACCTAAATATGCCCTACAGAACCGCCCTAGGGAAGGCTACGGGAATGCTCAAAAATCCTTATAGTGTATGGGTTGGTTTAAGTACAACAGAAAAGCAAAGTCTATTTTATTTCATTTTTGAGAAAAAACTTTTATATTCCCGAAATGGAGGTTACAGAACCGCAGAAACACCAAGTGCTGTAAGGTTATTTGAGGAGTTTGCTACTGCAAACACCCACGATGTGGAGATGACGAGAATTGAACTCGTGTGCAGAAGGTTGTTACCTAAAAGTCTACATACATAGCACGCTTTTTTGTTTAGATTATAGAATTCTTAAGCGAGCCAAATATCCTATAATCGAGTTCCTTTGTTTTGGAAGAAAGTCAGAACAGTTTTTCCCCTATCCCGATAATATTATGCCCTAATCTATATATCGGAAGTCTATAGATAGGACACCAGCCTGGCTTACGCGAGAGCTGGAACAAGAGCTAGATTCTGCATACTGAAGTATGGAGAAATCTTTGCAACTGTTTTAGAAGTCAATTTTGCAATTAACATTTAAACAAATTTTTACGAGATTATGTTTATGCTCGATATGCATTTAGATAAACAAGTCAACTGTCTATGCCTTGCATCCCCATATTTATTTATCAACGTCCTTTGTATTCGCGACGGATTTCAATATCCGTTTCACGCTTCTTGATAGTCTCACGTTTATCGTATTTCTTTTTTCCTTTTACTAAAGCTATCTCTAGCTTTATTTTTCTGTTTTTATTATACACTGAAATAGGCACTATTGTCAAACTTTTATTCTTCTCACTTTCTGCTAATTTCTCTATTTCTTTTTTAGTTAAAAGCAATTTTCTATTTCGTAATTCATCGTAGTCCTCTGGAGTATTTTTGGGCTGGTAGGGCTGAATGTGGGCATTGATTAAGAAAGCTTCTCCACCCCGAATAACGACGAAGGCGCCCTCAAGCGACATTTTGCTTGCACGGACCGATTTCACCTCCACGCCCAAAAGCTCAATACCTGCTTCGTATTTTTCCAAGATTTCATAATTAAATCTCACTTTTCGATTTTCAGCATAATGAGCCATACCTATATACTAGCATTCGATTGGGACAATAAAAAGATAATTCAGAATTGGTTTCCGTTTCCAAGAACATTGATTCAATACATCAACTTACTTATGGTCAATAGCTCCTAATGCTTTATTGAATACAAAAGCTCGCGCCCGTAGTTTAAGATAATCTACGTCTGCCCTTTCCATTTTTTGCTCATTTTCGGGTGAAGGATCATCGACATATGTTTGTCTCGATTTATCTAAATGATCCCATGCTTCTTCTGCTTCAGCTATAGCACCTTCTGTGATTGAACGCAATTGCTCGACACCCATGCCTTTTATTTTTTGTTCGGCATCATACTTAACCCCCGCTATCTCTTCTTGTATGTCCGCCTTACGGTCTAGTCTCTCCACACCAGCGAGATCTATAGTACTTCTAGCCTCGGGTGAATATGATTCATCTCTACTTTTTAACCTTAACTCTGCTGCAACACTACGATTAGTATGAGAAGCATGAGCCATCTCTTCAGACTTTTTTTTATTACCCATAGGTCCGATTGGTCGCTCAAATGGATTTTTCATAGATATAAATTATAGATTAATTGCTAATACTGTTATTATATACCAATAGCCGTAAAAATACACAATGGGCATATTGGACATATTCCAAGCTCCCCTTTATTTGACTTTAAGCCTTAAATAGGCTATTATCTTGTAGTCAAAGGTTTTTAGATTTTCTTGAATACTATTTAATATCAATTGCGCGAAAGAATAAACAACCAAATACGGGCAAAGGAACTTCGTGTTTTAGATAGCGAAAACAAGAATCTTGGTGTTTTAAGTATTAGAGATGCT